>Ga0208616_1000115_pt1 | contig 28096 bp, 47 predicted proteins | sample CryBogCBE16Oct07_FD_184575 | JGI IMG/M metagenome (GOLD analysis project Ga0208616, IMG submission 184575) | Freshwater microbial communities from Crystal Bog, Wisconsin, USA - CBE16Oct07 (SPAdes) (version 2) | ecosystem: Environmental > Aquatic > Freshwater > Lake | place: Crystal Bog... | reverse complement strand
TTTAGTGCCACAACGTCGTGGACAGCATGATCATCGAGTGGCCGCAAATCGGCTTCTCCTACGACATCAGTTCCTACACCTACGGCTCACTGGCGTTCCGTGCGCCAGCCTGGTCGGGCATCATCACTGGTATCACGGGCTGATGACCCACACTCGCTAGCTGGCTGTTGCCACTAGCACTGAGGGTTGAGCAGGGCGGTGGGGTTTCCTTCCCCTTTCCTCCACCGCCTTGCTCCCCTCCCAGTCTTGAAAGGAGAAGCATGAGACTTGTAGGTTCAGACAGGAATCTAAAAGAAGTCACCATCAATGAGGGAACTGTGATCCCTCAGCAGAAGGATGGGACATTTCATGTTGAGGGTGCTGCAGCCAGAGCCCTCATTAAGTCCGGTGACTTTGCTGTTGCTGGCACAAACTTTCGCCATGTCCGACAGGGCTTCATTTGCACTGACTGTGGGTTCAATGCCCTCATCAAAGACAAGTGTGGCAAATGCGGTGGCACTAACTTAGAAGAGGCCTAGATGGTTGTTGCACCTTTTTTCCAGACAGAGGGGATTGTTGAGCCCTATGTCTCATTGAATGAGGTCAAGTTCAGCCCTACAGCTTCTGCCATTGACTTCTCAAACCTGATTGAGAATGCATCCCAGGTCGCTCAGGATAGAGCCCTGGTTGATGTAATTCGCAGGGCTTCCTCCAAAGCAGACATCTTCTGTTATGGGCGATTGGGAACATTGAATGCAACCAGCAACACTGAAAATGGTTGGTATAGGCCAAGCCGTGATGGGAACATCACCTTCACTCCTTCATTCACTCCCATCCTTGAAGTGACTGATGTGCAAGTTGGCTGGGGGCCTGGTAGTGGTCTCCAAGAGATCAGCATCTCCTCCAGCAACATTGCCATTGACCGAGACCAGTTCATCCTGACTGCACCCAGCACTCTGGGTCTCTACTTTGGGAACTTGGGCATTGCTGGTGGGCGGTGGGGATACCAGACCAATATGTGGTGTCAATACACCTATGTGAATGGCTGGTTCAACTCATTCCTCACAGCTTCTGCCACTGCTGGTGCAACTGCCCTGACTGTCACTGACACAACTGGCATCTATCCAGGAATGAAGTTCACCATCTGGGATGGCATGAGTGATGAGGTTGTCACTGTGGCCTCAGTTTCTGGCACTGTCATCAACTTGGTTTCTGGCACTCTCTACAATCATGGGATTGGTGTCAATGTCTCCACCATGCCTGCAGCAGTCAAGCAGGCTGTGATTCACCTTGTGGTTGCTCTCATCAAGGAGCGTGGTCAGGGTGGGTTGGTCATCAATGAGATTGGTGAACCCAGTGCTGTGTCATCACGCACCCAGTCTTCTGCAGAAGATGAGATGCAGGCCTATGACTTGCTGGAGCCATTCAAGGTCTTGGGTGGCAGACAGTGAGCAGAACCACAGTCAGAGCTCAGTTTGTTAATTATCTCAACAACGCTGGGATCACCTATCTGTCTGAGGTCAAGAACTTCCCTGCCAAGTTCACTCCTGAAGGTGACTTCTATCAAGGTGAAGACCCTGGTCACCAGCAGGGCTGCATTGTGTTCCCCTACATTGAGAGCCAGTCAGAGAAGCGTATTGAGCTGACTGGAGCCACTGGTGGTGGCAAAGAGATTTCCTATGATGTCTCCTTCACCTGCATCTTTAGAAGCAACAAGCGCAAGACTGAGGATGCTGGTGTGGATGCTGAGACCTTCTTGGACTCTTTCACCAATGCCATCAGAGCATCCAAGAACTGTGGTGGCAATGGCCCAATCTTCCAGTGGGGAGAGAGTGGCACAAATAATGGTGCTGACATTGAAGTTGTCTCCTACTACCCAAGACAACTGAATGGATCAGCAGCAGTGACCCAAGTTGTGTCCACTGTAAAAGTTCGTATCATTGAAATAACCAACTCCAACTCCTACATCAGCTAAGGAACCTCATGTCATTCATCTTCACTGACAGCCAAGAGCGCATCTATCCAGACTTGCTTGACGAGAATGGCAATGTTCTGGTGGCTGTGCCAAATGTCACCACTCTCAGTGCTGACCCTGGTGATGGTCGCTGGGTTGCCCAGTCAGCACCTGCACCACAAGCCACTCAGACGGCTCCAGAAGAGCCTGTGGCGCCCGCTACACCTGACCCTGCTCCAACCACTACCAACTAAGGAATCATCATGGCAAACCAAGCCTTTTTAACAGCTAACAGTTATCTTGGAATGGTCATTGAGACCACCGAGGGAACGCTCCCCACGACTGGAACCTCCTACTGGTTGCCAGTCACCTCACCACAGATCACTCCACAGCAAATGTTCTTGCGTGATGAGGCTCTGCGTGGCTCGCCAACGACTGTTTATGACCAGGTTCAGGGCGTTCGTCATGACGAATTTGAGTTCAAGACTTACTTGTTCGCTGACACTTTCCCTGTGTTGGTTCGCTCAATCTTGGGTGGCACTGACAGCAAGACTGGCGCAGGCCCATACACCCACGGCATCAAGGTGCTGAACAACCCAGCAACCGGCTCACAGCCTCCCACCTACTCCATTCTGGACTTTGATGGTGCAAACTACTTCACTGTGACTGGCGCACAGGCTGACAGCTTGGGCATCACCTTTGGTGCTGATGCTGCAGCAGAAGCAACTGTCAAGTATCTGGGCAACCCCTACACCTCCTACACTTCTGCGCCCACTGTCTTTGCAACCCAGAGCCTCAGCACTGAACACATGATTCCAGCTTGGGACACTTCAGTGACCATTGGTGGAACGCAGTCAGGACTGGCAAACACTGGTGGTGTCACCTACACCAACATCTCAACTGGTGAACTGACCATCAACCGAAAGACGCAGGCAATCTTCACGCTCGGCACTCAGGCTCCCTACAACCTGTTCGCTGGCCCTATCGAAGTGACCGGCAAGTTCACCTTTGTTGTGAACAGCACCAGTGATGTCTTCTCAACTGGTTCTGGTGCATATGGTTTGACTCGTTCACCTGAGCCCATCTTGATTACCTTGACTGACCCCAATGATGCAACCTCTGGCACTCAGCACTCTGTGACCCTGTTGCTGTCGGCTGCTCAGATTCACAGCATCAAGCGCACACGAGGCAAGGAATACACTGAGCTTGAAGTTGAGTTCACTGCCAACGCCAACAACAATGACTCAACCACTGGATACTCACCTATTCAGACGAGTATCGTTAACAACGTCAATACCACCTACTAATCCAACTAAGGGGAACTAATGCCACTGATTCAACTACCAAACAACCAGTCTGCTGTGATTGCTGGGCGTGATGAGATTACTGAGCGCACTAACCGCGCCATTGCTCAGGCCTACATGAAAGCAGCAGGCACTGCAGCCAAGCTTGCTTCACTGGGATTTGATGACAATGACCCCAAGACTTGGGGAATCTTTGCTGACATCTCAGAGCAAGACCAGGCAAACCTGAATGGATACCAAGCCCAGTTGATTGTGGGCTTGGTGAAGCAGTGGACATTGGGAGACCTGCCCACCTTAGAGAGTGCATTAGACCTGCCCAAAGCTGTGTTTGATGCGCTCTCTGAGGCGTGTGGGATTGAGTTCAATGGCTCAGTAGTGAATGTGGAGCCAGACCCAGACCCAAAAGTGCCTACCGCCGACTAGGGAAACTGAAGGCTGCTCTAGAGGGCAAGACAACTGATGTTGATCCTGAAGTTGCTGCCTACTGGAGAGAGCATAGATTCCGCAAAACTTATGGCGGTAGTCATGAGGATTTCTTAGACCAGCCCAGGCAGGTGACTGACTGGCTCTTAGCTGTTGCCAATGTGGAAGCGGAGGTGAGCAATGCCCAGTGACATCACTGTTGAGGATGGTGACTTTGAGGATGCCACTGAAATGCTGAAGGCTATGGTGGACATCTACACCAGACAGTTTGTGCAAAAGGGTGGTGAGCTGATTGCTTCTAATGCACAGAGCATCTTCATAAGTGGTCAGGAATCATTGGCAACTGATGATTGGCGGTCTGATGCTTGGCCTATTCCAACCAGCAGAAGTGGCAGATTAGCTAGGTCAATCAGGGTTGTAAAAGTTGGCAAAGAGGGCTCCTACTGGGTCTCACAGACTGGGCCAACAGTTAAGTATGGGCGCAGAGTGGAACTTGGTTATCCCACCCCAAACAACACATCACTTGGTGGTGGGCATTTCCCCTACTACCCAACAAGATCATTCCCATTCATGCAACCTGGTCTTGAAAAGTCACAAGATCATCTCTCAAAACTCTATGCATCCATGATGCAGGGCGCACAGGAAGCTTAAACAATGCCACTTCTCCCTCCAGTAATTGCCACACTCCTTGCTGACACTAAGGAATACATGGCGAAGATGACTGAAGCCCAGCACAAGATGGACAAGTTTGGTCTCTCAGCAGACACTGCTGGTTCTAAGTTCTCCAAGTTTGCTGACAAGGCTTCCACTGCTGTCATTGGTGTTGGTGCAGCCATTGCTGGATATGGCATTGACCAAGCTCTAAAGTTCACTGAGTCTCTGGACAAGATTCAGAATCAGGCTGGTGTTTCTTCAGGGGAACTGGACTACCTGAAGACTGCCATCATGAAGGTGTCAGACCAGACTGCCATCTCCTCTGACAACATTTCATCAGCATTTCTCCAAGTTGAGAAGGCCGGCCTTCGTGGGAAGGCTGCCTATCAGGTAGTGGACAATGCAGCAAAGGCTGCAGCCATCACTGGTGGGGATGTCACTCAGATGACCCAGACCCTCATTGGCATCCAGAACCTGCAGATTGCTAAGGGGATGAGTGTTGCTGCTGTCTCTGACTTGATGGTGAAAGCAAACCAGAGCCACATTGGATCACTGGAAAGCCTGACTGGGATTCTCACTGGCAAAGTTGGTGGCGCACTGGCTGCTGAAGGCCTGAACTTGGCTGAGATGGCTGCTGTCTCTGATGTGGCATCAAAGGCTGGATACAGCACAGCCAAGTCCTACACGCAACTGGCAACTGGCCTGCACAGGATTGAGAACCCCACCAAAGCCTCATCAAAGGCTATGGCAGAACTGCACATTAACGCTCAGACACTGGCAGAAACTGCACGTCACCCTGGCACTGGTCTGGTTGATGTTCTGAGCTACTTGGAGCAAGTCTCCAAGAAAACTGGTGTGTCAATGAACACACTGATTACTCAGACCTTTGGGCCTGGTGCAGTCGGTTTGGTTTCCACCCTCTCAACCCACATCAACACTCTTGCCAAGAATGTGAAGACTTTGGGAGGAGCATCTGGTGCTGACCTTGCCAAGAGCTTTGGCATCACACAGAATCAGTTGAACTTTAGGCTGGAGCAACTGAAAAACTCAGCCAAGAATACCCTGACTGGTCTTGGTCTGCTGCTGCTTCCAGGTGTTCAGGACATTGCCAACTGGGTCACAAACACTGTTGCCTATTTGCAGAAGCACCCACTCCTGAAAGAAATTGCTAGTAAGGCCTCCATTGCAGCCTTTGTTGCTGCTGTGGGCTTCAAGCTCTTCAGTGGGATTCAAGGTGTCATTGGCAAGGTAAAAGGGCTCTTTGGTGGTGGCAGTCCCATTTCCGGTGGTCTGTCCACTGAGCAGGCTCAGACTCAAATCACTTTGCTGACTGCCATTGCTGACAACACTGCAATCATGGCTGGTGAAGGTGGCATCTCTGGCACTGAAGCAGCCGCAGGCGCCCTCGGTGGCGCAGAGGGCGGAGGTGCGCTGGCAGTAGGCGCAGCAGCAGCAGTCCCCATTGCTCTGGCAGCAGCAGTCTTTGCTGGTGGATACTACGCAACACGAGGCAACAACCGAGATGTGACTCCAGCACTAGTGGAGAAGTTCTACAAGGGCGCAACTGCTGCGGCAATCATGAAGCAAGTCAAGGCCGGTGAGCAGGAAAATCAGGCATACGTCATTGACCAAGTGACCGGAGCAATCTTCGAGGGTGGTGGTCGTGGTCGCATGGTGTCTGGCTGGACTCCTGCAACTGGAGCAGGCGAGCAGACATGGGCAAACGGCCATAACATCACCAAGCCTCCAGTGGTGGTGACTCGCCACAAGTTCAAGGTGACTAAGTAATGGCTGGTGAGTTGAATCTGGAGCAAGAGGTTGAAGTTGAAATCAGCATCTCAGGGATTGTGAATGCTCTTCTTCAAGACCAGCGTTTCATCAATGCGGTAGCATTGGCAATCAGGACAGCACAGACCAAGCAGGTTCGCACAATGGGCAACCTGTATGGGAAGACTGCTGAGAAGCCAAAGCCAACACCTGCAACCAAACGGAGACTGACGTGAGCATCCAGAGCCTTCCAATCATTGATGCTTGGATTGCTTTCTCTCCCACTGCCAATGGTGCAACACTGGCAACTGCCAACCAGCAGTCTTTGCCAGACATCACCAGGGATGTTTCTGCAGCGGTGGGGAATGGCACAACCATTACCTACACCTGCAACAACAGTTTCTCGGCTGGAAATGTGGTGACTGTGTATGGGCTTGGTGTGGCCTCTGGATCATCATTGAATGTCACTAGGGCAACCATTGCCAGTGCCACCTCCACCCAGTTCACTGTGACCAGCTCTTTGGTGGGAACTGCATCAGGCTCAGGTCATGCTGCAGTCTCCAACTCCTACTGGACTTGGGTTGGTCAGTATGTCAGGGACTTCACCACCAAGTCAGGAAAACAGCACTACCTGGACAGGGTTGAAGCCACCACACTGAAGCTGACTGTGAACAATCGTGATGGGTTCTTCAATGGCTCCCCATACACAATCACTCCCAGAATGCCTGTTGCTATCAAGGCCAGATGGGTGGGTCAGGCATATCCAATTTTCTTTGGCATCATTGACTCCATCACTGAGAATCCTGTTGATGAGCTCAACTCTGACCTTGACATTGAAGCAAGTGATCTCCTGAAGTATCTCAGCCTGAAGTATCTGCTGAGACCTTCATTCTGGAAGCAATACACCACGCCAGCAAGTCAGGGTGGGTTGGCTGCATCTGCTCGCTACTGGTATAGGTGCAGCAATTATGCAGTTGCAACTGTGACTGCAGCTCAGGCAAACTCTTCTGCTGGGACTGTCACCTACCAGATTGTGAATGCCAGCACCAACTTCAACGTTGGCTCCAATGTGACTGTGAATGGTCTGGCTGGGCTCTCCACCTTGAATGTGACTAATGCTGCAATCACAGCAACCACTGTCAGCAATGGTGTGGTGACTTCATTCACAGTGGCTCTGACCACTACTGGCAACCCATCAGCCACCTCTGCTGGTGTGGCCTACATCACTGCACTCCATGAATACATTGCCAGCAATGATGGCTACTTCTTAGGTCAGGTCTCCTACCCACAGCATGGTGCATTGATTTATGACACTGATGGCTGTGTGGACTTGTCTGGTCAGGGGAACGTCGCTTCAGGAACCCTGAACATTGTCCCCACCTTTGGAACCCAGTCCACCTATGGAGCAATTGACTTCTGGATTCTGGGTCAGCAGGTGAATGGCAACACTCTCTTGGTCACTCAATATGGCAGTGGTGCTGGGACTGTTTCCTTGTTTGTGAACCCCAATGGATACATCTCCATTGCTGTCAATGGCTCAACTGTCTCCATCTCTGGTGAGCCAAAAGTTAATGATGGATACTGGCATCATGTTGGTCTGGTGGTGGTTGGCTCTGGATCAACAGGAACCATCAACCTCTACTGTGATGGGCAGTTCTTCCCCACCTCACTCACTGGCACAAGCTTGAACTTTGTGACTGGTGGTTTGTATGTGGGAGCCACTGCCACCCAGGTTGCTTCATATAACGGCTATGTGGATGAGATTGTGGTGAGCAACCTGTCCAGCCTCAGCACTCTGGTTTCAGAGGTTCAGCAGCGATACCGAGCCGGGACACTGCTGCAGCTTGGATACCCAGTGACCTCCACAAAGGTTCTGTCTGGTGACAGGATTGCTGAATTGCTGACACTGGCAGGCATGGGAACCATCTCTGGTGGAACCACCTCTGCTCTGGCAACTGTCTCAATCCCCAGTGGTGGAACCTATGGGTTCTACATTGGCAACTCATATCAGACCTTCTCTGCTTTCAGTGCAGGAGCCTCCACCAATGGAGCAATGGCAACAGAGCCCTACTACTGGGACAGCCCAGTTGATGGCTCCACTGCTCTTGACCTGATTCAGCAGGTGACAGACACTGACATTGGTGCTTTCTACCAAGACCCAGCAGGCCGGTTCTACTTCAATGACCAGAACTATTACGGAACTTGGACATTCACTAATGCCCTGCCACCAGGCACACCATCTTTCAGCTGGACTTACAACTACAGCGTTGGGAATGTCCTGTCTGATGACAACACCACAGGCTCTTATCCATATGATGTGAACAACCTGCAGGTCATTCAGGATGATGCTGACTTGTGGACAACTGTTCGCATCACACCACAGGCTGGTGTAGATCAGATTTACGAGAACGTGCAGAACGAGGCTCGCTGGGGATACTCGACTCTGAGCAAGTCATCAACTCTGTCCACCTCCCTGCAGGATGCCCTGTCATCAGCTTGGTTCTTGGGATACATCTACAAGACCCCATTGGCAAGAGTAAACAATGTCACCCTGCTGAGTGAGACCACTGATGGCACAAATCAGGGAACCAACCTGCCATTCATGCTGAGCGTTGCTCTGGGAGATGTGGTGCAGTTCAAGCGCACCCAGCCACACGCAACCAGCAATGGAGTCATCAACCTGCCTATGGCAGTGGAGAGCATCAGCCACGAGTTTGCTGCTGAGCCAGGCTACTGGCACACCAGCCTGATTCTTGACCCATACCCAGTTAGGCAGTCCTAATGGTTATTAGAAATACAACCAACTATGGAGCTCAACTGGCTGCTCTTGGGGATGGATCAGATGCTTCCTTCTGGAGACAGAACAGCATCTGGGACTCAGGCAACTCAGGCAACACCAACACCAGTATTGGCACTACCTACACACTTGTTCAGTCTTTGGACAACACTGGAGGAACAGCCTTTGGTGTGCTTGGTGGGTTCACCACCTACCTAGTGATTTGGACTGTGGGAAGTGGCAACACTGCTCCCAGCACCAGTTCCTACCTTGACGTTGAACTGGGATACAACAACACCACACCATCATTTGGGCCTGGTCGTGTGGCTTATTACACCACTGCTGGTGGCTCATTCTCTGGGATTGCTACTGCAACACCTGGAAGCATCCAGCCTTTCAGCCTTTATCTGTTTGCTAAAGCTGAAAGTGGAACGTTTCACGCATCATTTGCACAAATCACTGTCATTGGAATCAACTAGGAGAAAACATGGCTGACACACGCCAAGCAATTGTGGAATGGGCAAAGTGGCTCAAAGACCACAGCCACCAGATGAACTACACAGAGGGCAACCAGCGCATGAGTGCTATTGGTGTGTGGCCTCCAAAGTTCCCCATCAACTGCGACTGCTCTGCATTTGTGACCCTCTGCTTCTGGTTGGCTGGTGCTGATGATCCCAATGGTCTGGGATACAACCACACTGGCTACACAGGAACCCTGCTCTCACATGGCTTGGAGATTCCTCTGCAGCAGGTTGAAGCTGGTGATGTAATTGTGTATGGGCCGGGCACTGGGTGGCACACCGCCTTAATCATTCAGGGTGGAGCAAACCCACTGACCATCTCAATGGGTCAGCAGGGAGACCCATCCATTGTCCCAGTGAGTGCAGATGGCAGGCAGCCACAGCGATACTTGCGCTTCAAGACTGAGGCCAAGACTGTTCGCACACCGGCACAACTTGACAAGCCTGTTGTCAAGGTTGCCACTCCTGACTTGACCAAAGTGGCTGCACCTCAGCCAGTGGCTGACACGACCCACCTGCAGTCTGCGCCACAAGCCCACCAGACCACGCCAGAAGCCTCTCAGACGGCTCCTGCGCCGGTAGTAGAGCAACAGGTCGCACCTACGTCACCAGCCACGATTGGCTGGCCTTTGCTGAAGGAAATCGAACACATCGCTCAGGCGATTGTTGAAGGCCCTAAGTCATGATGCTCGGACTGAATCTGAACTCGTTCAACTTCTGGGTGAACCTGATTGTGAGCGTTGGCTTCTTGGTCGGCATCGTCTTTGGAGCCATCAAGACAGTCAATGAGTTTGTTGCTTGGTGGCACAGGAAGATTGCTTCAGTTGCCACAGGGAACTTGGCTTCTGAAATTGAAGAAATTAAGAAGCAATATCAGCCAAACTCTGGATCAACCCTGAGAGATGCTGTGGACAGAATTGAGGCCACAGTTCACAAGCTGGACAGGAAACTAGACATGGTGCAGTCAGAACTTGACCGGCATCTGGGCGCACATGAGGGACTGTAGTGAAGAGATTTAAGCACCCAATCACCAGTGATGAAATTGGTCTTGGTGAGCATTTGTCCTGGTTGGTGCAGGCAAGAATTCGCCGTTGGTCGTTTGTCGGCTATGTGACTTTGGCAACTGCGGTATGCTGGATTGTAGGGACTCCACTGGTTTTGGCTTGGTGGAACTACTCAGCTTCTTACATGGCTGTGTTCATTGAGCTAGTTGTTGGAATTGCCATGTATGAGCAGACCAAGAATGATGCAAAGGTGATCCGCAAGATTCTGGCAATGGAAACCAACCAGTTTGAGGAACTAAAAGACCTCATCACAAGGGTTGAAACAGACCTAGAGACAATGCATTACCCAGACATAGAACAGGAAAACTAATGGCTCTTCTTTCAGTCAGCGCAGAGAACACTGCAATCAGTGCAGTTTTTGTCCCCAGCACCACCTACTACCTCAGCCTCCACTCAGCCACACCTGGTCAGAATGGTGCAAGTGAGATCACTGGTGGTTCATATGCTCGTCAGGCTTTGACCTTTGGTGCAGCATCAGGTGGCTCAGAAGCTTCAACAAACTCCCAGACCTTCACCAACCTCCCTGCTGAAGCATCAGGCATCCCCTACTTTGGGATTTGGTCTGCAGCCACTGGTGGAACTTACATTGGCGGAGGAAGCACCACTGGTCTGACTGGCTCACTGCCTGCAGGCATCTCGGTGAACTTCGCCACTGGTGCTGTCACTGTTGCCATCTCCTAATGGAGCAGACATACACAGCGACTGCTGTGGCAACTTACACACTGCCAGAACCTGAAGAGCCCAAAGAGGACTAGATCATGGATGCCCTGAAGAACTTTGCCTATTCACTGGTGGCAACACCACCATCACCTGCCACATCTGGAACCTCCCTTGTGGTGACTGCTGGGCAGGGTGCATTGTTCCCAACGGCTCCATTTGATGCGACCATTTGGCCTGCTGGTGTCCAGCCACTCAGCACCAATGCTGAGATTGTCAGGGTCACTGCTGTGGCAACCGACACCTTCACGATCACTCGGGCTCAGTATGGAACCACAGCCCAGAGCATCACTGCTGGTTATCAGATTGCTCAGACCATAGATGCCAACCTCCTGAGCCAGTTGGCTCCCCTGTCTGGTGCAACCTTCACTGGTGAAGTATCAGTCCCAGACATCAAGGTCACTGGTCTCACTGGTGCTACTGCCGGAACGACTCGCCTCGTCGGTGTCACCGCTGCTGGTGCTCCTACGTCCGGCACGTTTCAGGCTGGCGACGTAGTGGCCGACCAGACCGGCACGTTCTGGGTCTGTATTACCGGCGGCACTCCCGGCACTTGGACGAACGTAGTCCCGAACTCGCTGGTCACTCGCTCGTCAACTGCGACGGCTGGAGTTGGTGAGTTCACCATCTTCAACGGCTCGACTCAGTATCAGGTCATCACGCTTCCTTTGAACCCCGTCAACGGCTCGACCTACCAAATCAAGAACCTCTCACTAAACACCGTCTACATCAACGGTGGGCTGAACAACGTTTCGGTGTCGGGCAACGTCTACGCTCCCTCATTCACCGCAACGACCACAGCCTCGTCCCCAACGCTGACCAGCGTAAGTTCGACGAGCAACCTCTACGTTGGTCAGGAAGTATCGGGAACCTACACACCTGCTGGCACAACCATCGTGTCAATCAACTCAGGCGCATCCACGATTACACTCAGCGCCAACGCCACCACATCGGCAACAGGCCAGATAATCAAGGCCAACTACGCAGTGACTGTGAACGCCGCCTACACGTTCACCTACAGCGGAACTGGCACCGGAGGCACTTGGTACGCTTTCGTCACGACTGACTTGGCGCAGATGGCAAACGTTCTCCCTGTGACTGCAGGTGGCACTGGTGTGACCACATCAACTGGCTCTGGCTCCAATGTCCTTTCAACATCACCAAGTCTTACAACTCCCAGCTTCTCCAGCATTGTGAACTCCGGAACGCTGACCCTGCCGACCTCGACGGACACGCTGGTCGGACGTGCCACCACCGACACTCTGACAAACAAGCGCATCACCAAGCGAGTGACCTCGACGACGGCCAACGCTTCGTCCTACGCAATCAACACCGACAATGTTGATGTGTATCACGTCACCAGCCAGACCACAACGCCGGTGCAGTTCACAAGCTCAGGAACGCCCGTGGACGGCGACACCTTGCGGATCTCAATGACCGGCACAACTTCTATCGGTCTGACGTGGGGAGCAATGTTCGAGTCATCTGGTGGAGTTCTTCTCCCAGTGGCAACCGCAGGAACGGCTCGTCTTGACGTGGGATTTGTCTGGGACTCTGAAACCTCCAAGTGGCGATTGGTGGCGGTGGCGTAGTGGCTATTGCTTACCGAGGTGGGACAACGACTTCGTCAATCTCCACAACTGTCCCTGTGCTTTCAACATTGCCAGGTGACCTCATCCTCATCGTGGTCTCCTCAACCAACACCACTGCCTGGTCTCAGACTGGTGCGAACAAATACCTGCCTGCCTACACTGTCAGTGGAGCTGGAGCAACGTGGGTCGGTCTGACGGCCAACGGCAACGGCGCACCAAACGCCAACAACGGCTTCTCCGCTTGGCTGGGCTACAACGTGACCACCACCGGCACAACCTCGGTGACGCTTAGCGGAGTGCCAACAACAACGGGCGGCTTCTGCACAGCGACGTTCTCCGGATGCTCGACAACAAACCCAATCGCAATCAACGGAACGCCACACGGACAAGGAACCGCAATCGCCAACGCCACCAGTCAGGCGCAAGGCTTCAACTACTACTGGCAGCCTGGGCAACTTCTTCTCGGTATGACTGGCGCACCTACGTTCTCAACCACGCCACCTTCTGGTGGTGGCTGGGGAACTTCTCCCTACAACCTGCCAAACAATGACACAGTGGCTACCTACGTCACCGGCTCACGTCAGTCAGCCATCACCTACCAAATCGCCACCTATCCGCAAACAACAAGTGGTGGCGCACTGGGCTTCTGGCAGTCACCGGCAGCGACTACCGGCATCAACATCTCGGTTGCACTCGGTCTGGTCATCAACCCTGCCACGACCACGAACAGCACCAACTTCCTAGAACTTCTGTAAGGAGACCCAATGCTGGGCGCAAACTATCTAGGCGCACCATATCTTGGGCAGGCCTACGCAGGACTGACACAGTTCACTGCCACTGGATCACTAACTGGCTCCTTCTCTGGTTCTGCCACAGCCACTGTCATCTACCCAGCCACTGGCTCTGGCTCTGGCTCATTCAGTGGTGCAGGAACTGCGACCCTAGAGGCCACAGGAAACTTGGCAGGCTCCTTCTTGGGCTCTGCAACTGGTGTCCCTGTATATCCAGCCACTGGTGCGCTCAGTGGAATGTATGCAGCATCAACTGCCGACTACTTGGTGGTTCAGGCTGCAGGAGCCTATTCCTTCTCAGCCACTGGGTCAGCAACCTACACACTTGCTGGGACTGGTTCTGCCACTGGGTCATTTGCTGGTGTGGCAATTGCCAGAGTGTCTGCCACTGGCTCTGCCACTAGCTCATTCTCAGGGAGTGGAACTGGGACAAATTTCTACCCAGCTCATGGTGCAGGAACCTATGCATTTGCTGGGTCTGCATCAGGCAGGGCAATCCACCCATCACCAGGTGTGGTGGAAGGAACCTTCTACTCTGCCCATGTCAGAGGGACTACTTATCAAGCAGTAGTTGAGGGAACCGCCTATTCTGGTCATGTCAAGGGGACTGAGTATCAAGCAACAGTTGAATCAACGGCATATTCCGCAAGCGTGAGAGGAACCACCTACCAATGAGCAGTTCATACACCTTCTATCAGGGAGCCACTCTTAGGCTCACCACTCAGGACTACCCATTCACCAGCATCACTGGCACTGCTGTGAATCCTGATGTGGTCACTCTGCAGGTCTCTGTGCAGGGACAGACTGCCCAGACCTACACATGGACAAATCCCACTGGTGATCCCACTGGAACCATCATCCATGACAGCACTGGTGTCTTCCATGCAGACCTCTCCACCATCAACCTTGCTGGTGTATGGAATGTCATCTGGTCAGGTCAGCCCTCCAGTGGCATGGATACCACCAAGACCTCTGCTGTGTGGCAGGGAGAAATTACAGTTTCCCCAGTTGGGTTCTGATAGCGTCAGGGCTGTGGATAACTGAGGAGGGAACAATGTCCATAGACCTGTCAGAGTTCAGAACCAATATCAGGGTGAAGCCCTGCATTGTGTCACGTTGGAGCGACAAACTTCCAACTGAAGATCAAGAAAAATTTCAGGCTGCACTAGAGACTTTAGACATCAGCACATCTGCCATCTTTAGGTGGGCTGAGCAGCGCAATGCTGACTTCAGGCTCAATGCAATGATGTTGCACCGCAGAAAGAATTGCGCGTGTCAGCGGATTTGAGCGAGTTTGACCAGCGACCTGAAAAGGTTGTGCGCTCCTCGGTGGAGGTTGGTGCTGATGGTGGTGAGTTCCAAACAGGGGAAATGAGCCAACCCATCCAGCTGGCTTCTGACTGGGATGCAGTCCTGAAGGGATTTGGTCTTGATCCTGCAGAGTTCTTTGTGGTGGATGACACTGTGAGGATGTCCAAGTGGCAACAGTCCAAGAGGACTGAATCTGGGGACAGAGACATTGTGTGGCTTTACTCCTACAAAGCCAGGTTTGCTAGGCGGTCACCACAGGCTAGTGAGACTGACATTGAAGAGCTCAAAGCCAAGATTGACAAGTGGAGGCCCAAGCCACAAAAGCCCACTGAGGTGAGTGGTGAGCCCTGCACATTCCTAATTTCGTGGGCCGATTGGCAGATAGGGAAAAGTGAACAGGGTGGAGTTGAGGCCACTGTTGAGAGGATTCAGGAGTCTTTCAACAACTGCCTGGTGAGGCTCAAAGAACTGAAGAAGCTGGGCAGGAACATTGAAAAAGTTGCCATCTTCAATCTCGGAGACCCTTCTGAGGGTTGCGACAATAACTATGCAAGTCAGAGATTCACAGTCCAGTTGAACCTGAGAGCCCAGTTGAACTTGGTGCTTGACCTCTGGACTCAGGGACTGTCTGCACTCCAGCCAGACATCTTTGCCAGTGTGCTTTGCAATCATGGAGAGTGGACTAGGAATGGTGGCTCCAAGCCAGTGACCTCAGACTCTGACAATGTTGGAGGCTATCTAGGGGACACACTCCAGAGAATCTTTGCTGGGCAGGACAGCCCATCTGAGTGGCACATTGCCCATGATGAGATGGTGCAGATGATCACGCTGTCTGGAGTGGATGTTGCCATCACTCATGGTCACAAGATTTCAGGCAAAGAGTTTGAGTGGCTCAGAGGCCAGTCCCAGAAACTGCAATATGAAACTGGGGTCATGCCCAAGCTCTGGGTCACTGCCCACAGGCATCACCTAGCTGTGGATGACTTTGGAGCATTCTGGAGGTTCCAGTGTCCCAGCATGGATGGTGGCTCCAAGTGGTTCACTGACATGACCGGCAAGTGGTCTACAACTGGAACACTGACCATGCTGGTGGGCAACCATGACAAGCGTGGCTGGTCTGACATGGCTGTTCTGTAATGTCCAAAGGTTGAACGAACAGAAAAGGGTTGGGTGTAGTCTCGTGACCTATGGCTCAACTTATCTATTTGTGTGACCACTGTTCCAAGATGGTCATCCTAAGTCGGGGGTCTCTTGCAGACATCCCATTCAACAGACTGCCAAACTTGGTTCTCCAGGCTGACAGTCACAAGTGCAGTAAGAAAGAAGCAGCATGAACAATTACCAGAAGAACATTGTCCGCACCTTTGTGCCAGTGCTGGTGGCCTCAGTGGTCGCTTGGCTGACTAAGGCTGAGAAGCACCTGACTCCAGCAGAGCTGGCAATTGTGCTTCCATTGGGATCAACTATTTACTATGGAGCCATTCGCCAGTTGGAAGTGAAGTTTCCCAAGTTGTCTTGGTTGCTTGGTGCTTTGCCAGTTAAGGCTGCAGGCACTCTGCCACCTGCCAAGTGAGTGAGATGGCACAGCCTGGTGACATTGGCTTTGCTCACAGTGATGGCATCTTTGGCAAACTGATTCGCTTTGGTGAGCGCATCAGGTGGGGAGAGAAGCCCAGCCACTGGAACCATGCATTCATTGTGGACAGGGTTGTGATGGAGGGAACCATTGAAAATGGTGATGTCAAGTTCATCACTTACATCATCCAAGCTGAGCCATCTGGTGTGACCAATGACAAGCGCATTGAGTCTGTGGGTGCTTACACCTTGATAGAGCCATTCCCCAGACAGTCCAGATCACAGATTCTGGAGTTTGCCAGAGCCCAAGTTGGCTCCAAGTATGGCTGGGCAACAATCATCTCTGTTGCCATAGACATCATCACGCCGAACTGGTTTCCAAGTTTCCGCAGGGCTGGGACATTCATTTGCTCTGCACTGGTTGCTGAGTCACTGAGGTTTGGTGGATGGCTTCACAGCTGGAAAGACATCTATACAGTCACACCAGCACAATTATTTGAGGCTTACACAAAAACCGAATAAACTAACAAGTGACTTGCACTGCAATTTCTTTGTAGACATTTCATTTTTCTTTCCTCAGAAAAATACAAAGCCCACTGGCTTCTGGCAATGATCAGAGCCAGTGGGCTTTTGTATTTCCCAGCAATTTCAAGGGTTGTAGCGTTGCCAAAAAATATTTCTGAAATGACTTGCAAAGTGTCCAACAGTTGGACAATAATGAATATGTCACCAAGTGGTGATGAAGTGAGTGTTCCTGAGGAGGAAGAAATGGCAACAAAGAATGAAATGAAAGACAGCGCAGAGAGGTCGGCGTTGATGAAGGCTGGCTACAAGGCCTACTACTGCACTCGCACTGCGGAGGAACTCGTTGAGATGCCGTTCGCATCAGAAATCGCAGACCGTGAGCAGATTATCGACAGTCGTGGTGTCATCTGGTATAAGCGCACCGCAGAGGAACTTCAGAAAGTTCGTGACTCGTTCGCATCAGCGTTCGCAAAGCACGGACTTACTGGTGAAAATGCAGGCAAGTGATGGGTTTCTGCAAGTGGTGCAAGAAGTATGCAGAGGGCATGATGTTCTCCTTTGAGTTTGTCTGCCTGACCTGCATTGACACAGCCTTTGACTACTACACAAAGAGAGATGAGGAGGTCACATGGCCTTAGCAGAAGGAGTAGTGCTGAGTTCGTGGAACGGCTTTGAGCGTGGTGATGAGGTTAAGGTTGCCCATGTCAGAGGGAAGTTCACGTTTTACTCGGTGAGGCTGGGTGGGGAAGGTGATCCTTTGTGGATTACTGTCATTGGAGGGACATGGCAACATTCCAAATACCGCCACTTCCCACCATCATTAGTAAGCAAAATCAAGCAAAAGAAATTGAGGAGCAATGAGCATTAGAGACACATTGAATGATTTGGGATTCCAGCTGGCTCACAGCGACGAGACCGGCGAGGTTTATGGGAAGCAGGGCAATGGATTCAACATCTATGTCAGTTTGAGTGTTGGTGATGGCATCATCCAGGCGGTCAAGATGCCGGAGAGCGAAGACCAGCCAACCACAGTGATCCACTTCAATCGCACCTGTGATGAACTGGCTGACCTGTTGAGGAAGTGGTCTGGGGATGTCACACCTGCAGTGTTTAATTGAGGAACGGATTGGAAGCAACTTGATTGTCTGGTTGGCTTCCGCAAGGTCTGATGGGATGAGTTATCGGGAGATAGCAAAATACCTGACAGAAGAGACTGGAATCACAGTCTCAAAATCAGCAGTCCACTACTGGCTGCACAACTAAAGAAAGAGGAAGAAACAATGAAGTATCAAATCACGTTGTCGGGAGCGCAGTATGCGACCCTGATGACAGCACTGGCATTCACGGATGCCACACTCCATGAGGGTGAGTTTCACGACCGAGTTGAAGAACTGGTCAAAGACATCACCAGCAATTTTGAGCCACTCATTGAAATCAAGGCTGGTGCATGATGGCTGGGTTCAACCTGAATGACTATGAGCCAGTAGAAGTCCGACTGGCAAAGTTCTGGGAGGAACACCCAAATGGGCGTGTCCTGACTGAACTGATTCATCATGGTGATGGGCAGTTCATTGTGCGCACTGCTTTGTTCCGTGAGGGAGACAACCAGCCATTTGCCACAGGCTATGCAGAGGAACTGGTCAGCACCAGGGGTGTGAACCAGACCAGTGCTTTGGAAAATTGCGAGACCAGCTCAACCGGTAGAGCTTTGGCAAATGCAGGGTATGCGCCAAAGGGAAAGCGACCAAGCAGGGAGGAGATGCAGAAGGTGGAGCGACAGACTGCAAAGGCTCCTGATCTCACTGCCAAGCAGAAGGATGTCAGGGCTGAACTGCTGAAGTTCCACCCAGAGTCTGCTGACCGCAAGGCTTACTTGGAGAAAATTGCTGGTCGTGTCTTGGCTGGTTTGTATGAACTTTCAGAGCAGGAGTGCGATAGCATTTTGGCAGACCTAAAGGAAAAGGAGACAGCCAATGGCTGATGCAACAATCACACTTGTGGGGAATCTCACCAGAGACCCTGAACTGAAGTTTCTGAACAGTGGCACAGTTGCGGTGCGTTTCAGTTTGGCTGTGACCAAGAAGTGGAAAGACCGCACTGGTGCTGAGCAGGAGCAGACCTCCTTCTTTGACTGCAGTGCTTTGGGGTCTATTGCCCAGAACATTGCTGACAGTTTGCACAAGGGAGACAGGGCTGTTGTCTCTGGCACTCTGGAGCAGCGTTCTTGGGAGACCGACAAAGGTGAGAAGCGTTCCACTGTGGAGGTAAAGGTGGAGGCTTGTGGGCCTGATTTGCGCTGGAACACGGCACAGTCCAGTAAGGGGCTTCAGCAGAAAACGGCTCCTGCGGAAGATTACGGGTTCTAATGGCAACCACTTCAACCGGTGTCCAGGCAATCTTGGATGGAATCCTTGAAAACTATGGGGACATAGAACTGTCAGAGGATGATGCCAAGACCATTTTTGGTGGCAACAAAGCCTGCAAGGTCAAGGATTTGGCTCACTCCAACCTGATTCAATATGCACTGCTTCATGCGCACCTGCAGATTCAGGGACTCATTGCCCAGATTGAACACATGGGAAAACCAAACAGGGCTCAGCGCAGGGCTGCTGAGAAGAAGGGTCTTATCCTCCCCAAATAATCGCTTCCCCTAGCGTGCAGAAGACCGGTTCCTTCGGGAGCCGGTCTTTTGCTTTATGTCAGAAATCAACCTTGACTTGGTTCAGCCAGAGCAGTTAGAGTTCAAGGGTCAGCTGCACAGCGCACTGACAAACTTTTCTGAGGAGGAAAGATGAAGAAGCGCAAGATTAGCCTGGAGCGTGGCAGGAACATCACCCTGTTTGCAGGCATTTGGACATTTGTGGCCATTGAGCTGTGGGGATTTGGTTTCTACTGGGATGAAGTTGATCTCTATGTCTCAGCAATTTCAGCTGGGATTGGCGTGGCAATTGCAACTGCAGTTGGACTGGCTCTGATTTCAGAATGACTTTTCACAACCCACCATGCAAAGGGAAGACTGACCTGTTTTATCCGCAGGACATAGAGGGCAGGGGGAGACCCTTGTATGAGGTCATGGAACAGTTCCACACAATTAAGGAGATGGCAAAAGCCATCTGCTATGAATGCCCATACCAAGAGCCATGCCTGCAAATTGGGCTGGAGTCAGAGTTGTATGGCATCTGGGGTGGAACCACTGCAAAGGAAAGAAAGCAGATGAGGCGTGAGCAGAAAATCAGCCTCAGAAGGAATGTTTCCCTGAACAGACACAAAGCCTGTGGCACTGAAGAGGGATACAGGTATTGCCAAGAGAATGGCTTCTCCTGCAGTGAATGTGTTCAGGCTCACAGCATCTTCCTGATTGGGGAGCCACTGACCAAGACATGGAATCCAGAGGCTGACCACCAAAACTGTGGGACTGAGAAGGCTTATCAGATGCTGGCTCGCAGGGCGCAGAAGCGTGGTGGGAAAGCAGTGGGTCAAGTGGTGAAGTGTGAAGCCTGCAAAAATGCACACAATGCTTTCATGCGTGCCAGATATAGGAGACAGAGGATGTCTGGGATGTAGTTGTCTCTGACAGCCAGACCACTCACTGGGTCAAAGGGCAGTAAGGCTGACTGGCAGCCATTCAGATCATGGTTAATCGGGCTGGTGAGACCGAGGATTGACAGGGGTTAGAGCTCGGTTGGGTCGGTTCACGCCCAAGAACATCTGGGTGAAAAGTTCGATAATCAGGACAAGCCTTGAACCAAGACGGGAGGATGTCCTTGATGAAAAATCAAGTGGTGAAGTGGGGCGAGGTGGGAACTAAGAACCGCACCCAGAGCCCACAGTTCCCATCACTCATCTGCGGATGTTGCAATTGACTCCCCTTTCTAAGCAAGCAGTTCCCAGCAGTCAATCGCCTCAAACGAAGTAAGCAGTTCAGTGAGTGAACTACGCTGGGCTGTGTGAAGTTGGCAACAGAAGACAACCCTCAGAAACCAGATGACTTCCTGCTTTTGATGTGCCACCTCTGGAGGAATGACATCAGTGTGAACAACAACCCAGTGAGAGGGCAACTGACCATCATTGGGACTGCTGATCTGGAGGTTGTGGAGTGGATACAGAAGCACTACCACCAAGCGGCTCACTGGTTGCCTGGCAGATGTGATGGTTGCACAGCTTGGGTTATAGAGAGAACTGAGTCCTACTGGGGAGCCCACCCACACTTTTGCTTTCTTTGCCTGCAGTGGTCAATCCAATACTTTGAGAAGAATGACAGGTGGCCTGAAGGGAACTGGTTCCCTGGTGAGACCTTTTTAGTGGAGGAAATTGAGGATGAAGATGAAGCGTAGTCGCATCAATCCAGTTTCTAAGAAAAGACAAAAGGTCAATGTGGCTCGCAGGATTTTTGTCAAGCGCATCTTGGAGGAAAGACCAGAGTGTGAGGCCATGATTCCCTCCATTTGCCTGCACTATGCATCTGATGTTCATGAGATCATGACCAGAGCCAGAGGCGGTAGCATTTTGATGGAGGACAATGTTCTTGCACTGTGTCGGCGCTGTCACACTTTTGTGACTGAGAATCCAGCCTTCAGCCAAGAGCATGGGTTCACTGTCCACAGCTGGGCAACTAGTGCAGACCTGATAGCAGCAGACAGAGCCAGAGAGGTTTTCAGACGTGATTCGCAAGCGCAGATTTAAGTTAGGGCAGGCAGGCAGTATTTCTGTCTGGTATGTGTCAGAGCGCAGGTTCAGCAGGAAAAGGAAGAAGGACATTAAGCGTAGGGCTCAGCATGATGTCCTGACAGCACTTTTTGAGATATTCCTAGAGAACAACCCAGAAACCAATGACAACTGATCCATTGTTTGGCAAAGCCACCTGGAAGTCCTCCATGCTGGAGAAAGAGTTCCATGAGCAGGTTGCCCATGTCATGAGACTCAATGGCTGGAGTGTCTATTCTGTGCCGGACAGTCGCAGAGTGTCACTGGCTGGTTATCCAGACATAACTGCTTGGAGAGGGAACAGGCTCATCTTTGCTGAGTTGAAGAGGGAGAAGGGGAAGACCTCCCCAGCTCAGGATGAGGTGCTTGGAGAACTGAGACTCATCCCCTGTGCTGAGGTCTATCTGTGGAAGCCCAGTGACTGGGATACGATTGAAGCAATTATTTCTAGGAGGAATGCATGAGTGTCTTGATTGTGTTTGTCATTCTTGGGTTGGGCGCATTCCTGCATTTGGTGAATGAGGGCAAGTGAAAAACTCAGACAGAATGATTCGTGACCGCAGGATTATTGACAAGGGACTGAGCAAACTGACAGATGGTGTGATGCTTGATCTGTGCAGACGTGCTGGAACCAGGGCAGTCAAAGAAGGTTCATCAAGTGGGCCTAAAGGGAAGGGCTCTTATTCAGACCCAACACTTGCAGCTGTGATTCGCATGAATGAAGTGAAGGTCGCTGACCCAGTGTTTGATGCAGTGAGGGACATCAGCAGACTCCTGAATGAGATGGCAAGACTGAGCATGACCATCAATGACTTGGTGCAGTTTGTTCAAGACAATGGTGAGAGGGCAAAGAAAGCCACCATCACTGAGTGCAAAGATTGTGGGCGCATTGTGGAATGCACACCAGCTGACAGGCTGAGGTCAGGGATGTGTGGAGCCTGCTACATGGCAAAGAAGCGAGCCAAAACGCTGTAATTGCAAGAAAATAAAAATATTTTGGGAATGACTTGCATCCTGTCCAAATGTTGGACAATAATGAATGCATCAGCAAAACCTGCTGATAGTTCTGAGGAGGACAAATGGAAGCAACTTGGTATAAGAGCAATGGACACATCTACCACCGCCCAGAGGTTGTGGAAGCAACTGACCAGGACATCATTGACGCAGTAGCAAAACTGAAGATCAAGCCTGAGATTGAGGTGCGTGAAGATGGCCTCATCTATGTCACGCCAGCAGAAGGGCAGAGCATTGAAGTTGCAATGGCTCTGGGCAATGCAAACCTCTGCAGTGCCCAGAGCATTTACTTCTCTGGTATCCAAATCAATGGCAAGGCTCTGGATGTCAGCCAAGAGCAGATTGACTTCAACAATGCAGATATGCGTGCAAAGGGGATTATGTAATGTGCGTTGAGTGCAGAAAGGATGTTGAGTCTCCCACTGCCTACTATCGCTGGAATAAGGATGGTGTCCCAGTGTGGTATTGCCCAAGCCACCAGAACCGGCTGACCTACCCATTTTGGGCAAATGGTGATGAATCATTTATTGTGGAGTGTTGCAAGTGCGAGGGGGTGGTGACAGCATCATGACCTACTCACTTTTTGACTTCCCTCCATACCAGAACACACCTACCAGCATTGATGCAGCTATTCAGATTGCGCCACAAGCGGAGTCGCTGAGACAGTTGGTGTATCAAGCATTGAAGAAACTCCCCATGACAGATGAGGAGATTGCAGAGTCCTGCAAACTGGCTCCAAACACAGCCAGACCAAGAAGGGTTGAATTAGTGAAAGAGGGAAAAGTGATTCAAGTTGGCACAGCCAAAACCAAGTCAGGTCGCACAGCAATCCTGTGGGGTGCAGTATGACCGACTTCAAGAACCAGACCCACATCAAGATGACATGGGAAGTTTTTCAGAAACTGATGGATGGACTGCAGGCTGGACTATCTGACCACTTCTACTGGCTGGACACTTGGGAACTGGCATACAGGGAGAGCGTTCCAATTGATGAGGAAGAAGGAGAGGAAGAATGATCACCTTTGGATTTATGGTTTTTGTGACCCTTGTGGGTCTGGCTTTTGGGATACCAAAATGACCTTGACAGCAGTTTCCCTGTTTGCAGGTGTGGGTGGATTTGACCTCGCCATGCAGAGGAATGGGATTGATGTAGTGGCAACAGTAGAAATCGACAAGAACGCCAGAGGCGTTTTACAGCACCAGTTCCCCAAAGCAACACACTTTGAGGATGTAATGAAAGTGAGTGGAAGTGATCTCAGAACAGCAGGCTTTGTTCCAGACAGAGGAATTATCACAGGAGGTTTCCCCTGCCAAGACCTCTCGGTTGCGGGGAAAAGAGCCGGTCTTGCCGGACAACGCTCCGGTTTATTTTGGGAAATTGTTCGACTTGTGGATGAGTTATCGCCAAAATATCTCGTCTTGGAGAACGTGCCTGGCCTTTTGTCATCAAACGGAGGAAGGGATATGGGAACCGTTGTCGGGGCGCTTTCTGAACTCGGGTACGGCATCAGCTGGAGAGTGCTTGATGCTCAATACTTTGGAGTCCCACAGCGTAGGCGTAGAGTCTTCATTGTCGGATGTGCTGGAGACAGAGGGGACACATCTGCAGAAATACTCGCTATCAGCGAAGGCCTGCAAGGGAATCTTGCAGAGGGCAAGCCGAAGAGGAAAAAGTCTGCCACCAACACTGGAGCAGGCTCTCATGTGTTCGGTGAAACAGGATTTGCCAGATACACAGAGGGACAACTGAAAACTCTTAACGCAACTCAATACAAGAGAGGAACAGAGAATGTCGTGGTGGGTCAAGACAGTGAGATCAGGGAAGAGATTTGCTGATGGCAGTCTTCCAGCAGAAGTCTGGTCTGAAAATGCCACCATTCCGACTCTTAACATCATGGACAACACAGGTGAATCAAGAGCAACAGTCATCATTTTCCAAGCCCACCAAAGTGGGGAGGTAAGAGTGCAAGGTGACACAACACAAACACTGTCAGCCTTTATGGGGACCGGCGGCAACAACACACCAATGGTGGCTTACTCAGTGAGGGAAGATGCCAAAGCTAACAATTTCTCAGCAACTGAACTAAAAGTGAGCAATGCATTGAATGCCATGCAACCCAGTCCCCAGAGCCACCATGCTCAGACCTTTATTGCTTCACCACCTACAGTGCGCCGTTTGACACCAGTGGAATGTGAGAGGTTGCAAGGGTTTCCTGACAACTGGACAGCCAAGAGGGTTGATGACAAAAAAGGACTGACTGACCAGGCAGACTCATCCAGATACAAGCAGATGGGAAATGCTGTGGCAGTCCCTGTGGTGGAGTGGATTATGGCAAGACTGGTGGAGGCTGACAATGATCACAGTTGAAGCAGTCCATGAGGGAATTGCAAAGTGTCTTAGGCGCATTGATGAACTGGTGGAGGAGATTGCCAAAGCAGGGGATGATGCAGCTCACTTTGAGGTGGAGTTTAAGACTGCCTATTCCAAAGCCAGACTTCAGGTGAGGGCTCTCAGCAAGGAGAAGCTCACAGTGGATGAAGTGGCTGACAGAGCCCAAAGCATGGTTGAAGCAGAATTGCTCGCCTACAAAATCTCAGAAAACAGGCTGACCACTTGCAGGGAAGCCCTGAGAGCATCACAAGCAAGGCTGGATGGGCTGAGAAGCCTTCTGGCAAGTATCAGAGTTGCAACCACTTGATGTGACAGTGGCGCAGTAAGTTATAGATCAACTAAGACCCTGAGGAGGGACAATGAAAGTAGTGACAAGAACAGACATCCTCACCCATGAGGAATGGCTGGAAGCAAGAAGCAAGGGCTTTGGTGGTTCAGATGCTGGAACCATTGAAGGGATCAACCCATATAAGTCTCGTCTTCAGCTTTGGCTGGAAAAGACTGGAAGGGTTGAGGACACCTTCAAGGGGAATGAAGCCACCAGGCTCGGTCAGGCGTTTGAGCGACCAGTGGCAGAAATCTACGCCCAGATGATTGCTGAGCAAGGATTGGCTGTGGTGGCTTGGCCCGTTCTGCTTCAGGGAGCATATGAGTGGCAGTTGGCAAATGTGGACTTCTTCATTTGCCGTGTGACTGATGCCAATGTTGATGGGCTGGAACTGGGCAAGGTCAATGACCATGATGGCAAGTTCCCACCAGCAAACATTGAGCGCATCTTGGAGGTCAAGACCACTGGGCTGTCAGGTCGTGGGAATGGGCAGGCTTGGGCAGACAACAGTGTTCCGGCTGGATATCTCAGTCAAGGTAAGCACTATTCCTGTGTGACTGGAATTAAGGATGTCACCTTTGTCTGCCTAGTGGGTGGGCAGGGGATTGTCACCAGAGATGTGACCTTCACTGATGAGGAACTGCTGAACTTGGAGCAGGTTGAGTCTGAGTTTTGGGTGCAGGTCAAGTCAGACATTGAGCCAGAAGCACTGGGCAATGACTTGGATGCTCTAAAGACCCTTTATCCAGAAAGCACTGATGAGGTCATTGAGGCTGATGAAATTGTGCTGGGTCTGTATGAGGAATACAAAGCCCAGAAAAAAGTGGTGGAGACTGCTGAGGAAGAACTGAAGACTCTGAGGGCTCAGATTGAGCAGGTCATTGGATCAGCACAAGCTGTGACCTATGAGGGTGAAATCCTCTACACCTACAAGTCCAACAAGGCTGGGGAAACCTTTGATGCTAAGGCTTTCAAGGAGGCTCACCCAGACTTGGCAGCCCAGTTCACCAAAGTCAAGCCTGGCGCACGAGTTCTCCGGCTGGTGGCAGAATGAACTCACTCATCCTGATAGGAGACGCTCGCCAGCGCCTAGCAGAGCTGCCAGCAGGCTCGGCTCGCACCTGTGTCACGTCACCGCCCTACTTCGGGCTTCGAGACTATGGAGTGGACGGGCAAATCGGGCTGGAAGAAACGCCCGACGCTTACGTTGCCGAAATGGTCGCCCTATTCCGTGAAGTCTGTCGGGTATTAGCCGATGACGGAACGCTGTGGCTGAACTTAGGCGATAGTTTCGCAAAGGAAAAACAACTGCTCGGCATCCCGTGGCGAGTAGCGTTAGCTCTCCAGGCTGACGGCTGGTATCTGCGCTCAGACATTATCTGGGCAAAGCCCAACCCGATGCCAGAGAGCGTGACTGACCGCCCGACCAAGAGCCACGAGTATCTATTCCTGCTCACCAAGTCACCCCGCTACTACTACGACCACGAAGCAATCAAAGAGCCTGTTTCAGATGTAAGTCTGGCTCGCTCAAAGTATGCTTTCCACAGCGATAGGCCCAGCACCAAAAACGCCAGTATGGGCGGAGCAGGTATCCACACCGACCAAATGGGAGAGCGCTTCGTGAACCCAACGGGACGCAACAAGCGTGATGTCTGGACTATCACGACAAAACCATTCAAGGGCGCACACTTCGCTGTGATGCCAGAGGCACTGGTCGAACCCTGTGTCCTGGCCGGTAGCGCCGAGGGAGACACGGTGCTAGATCCGTTCACGGGCTCTGGCACAGTGGCAGTCGTGGCAAACCGATATGGGCGCAACTTCGTGGGGACTGAGCTGAACGCCGATTACGCAGAAATCGCCCGAGAGCGCATAACGAAAGACGCACCAATGCTAAACAAAGTGGAGACAAAATGAGCATCCGCAACACACCAGACTGCCCACATGGATGGAGCAGTGAGCAGGTCTGCCCATCATGCACCTCCAATAGCATCATGAAGATGCAGGAGGAACTGCTGGACTTCAAGAACAGCACCATCAATGTGCTTCGGGCTCAAATCAATGACTTGGATGAGAACGTGGCTCACCTGAAGAAGCGCATGGAGAATGCTGATGAGCTGGTGGAGGAACTGAAGAAGCGCATCAGGAAGGCTGAGAAGTTTGCTGCAAGCCTGCCAGAGCCAGAGCGTTCTACCATGCTGTGTGAACTGAAGGGAATCTGATGCTGGTTGCCCTACTCTCTACACTGTTGCTGGTGGTTTCCATCAACAATCTAAGGAACAAGAAATGACCATTGGGTTTCCATACGACAATGACCAGACTTATGAGATTGACATTGCTGTGGACATCTCAGTTCATCAGGAGCAGATGGCCTCAGCAAAGCAGTCTCTGAAGGAGCATCACCAAGAAGTCTGTCTCCATGCCCTGCAGATCACTGACTTTGATGGCAACCCAGTCCTGAAGCCTCACACCAGCATCTTCTGCCCAGATTGTGGGAAGAGACTTGAAGCACCAGGCAAGACCAAGCCATTCCAGCTAAGACCGGAGCAGAGATGAGTGAGGGGACTCGCCCAGCCTGCCCAATTACCCACAGCAGTCTGGCTCATCCCCGAGCAAACCTACAGTTCACCAATCACCTGAGCATCACGTTCATCAAGGACGTGAACTACTGCCCGACCTGCGGAGAGAAACTATGACCCACGAAGAAC
>Ga0208616_1000113_pt1 | contig 28135 bp, 28 predicted proteins | sample CryBogCBE16Oct07_FD_184575 | JGI IMG/M metagenome (GOLD analysis project Ga0208616, IMG submission 184575) | Freshwater microbial communities from Crystal Bog, Wisconsin, USA - CBE16Oct07 (SPAdes) (version 2) | ecosystem: Environmental > Aquatic > Freshwater > Lake | place: Crystal Bog... | reverse complement strand
TCAACGGGTGCGACTACTTCCACAGGTGCAACTACATCAACGGGTGCGACTACTTCCACAGGCGCCTCAACGGGTGCGACTACTTCCACAGGCGCCTCAACGGGTGCTACTACTTCCACAGGCGCCTCAACGGGTGCTACGACTTCCACAGGTGCAACTACATCAACGGGTGCGACTACTTCTACGGGCGCTGGTGCTGATTCGGTTATTGTCTGTACTGAAGATTGAGATGCCTCTGCTTCCGCCTTATGACCGGCAATCGTGCTCATAGCAGCTCCAATGGCACTCGCAATATCACTTGTTGTCGGGTTTGTATTACCTGATCCTGTAAGCTGTGTAATAGCCGCAGTAATTAAATCATTTGTAGACGAAGGTGTGAGCGGTACAGTAGGAGCCGGTTCTGGCGTTGACTCAACTGTAATTTCAGGGGCAGGTGTGGGCGCTGCCTCTTTTTCTACCGCCTCCACCTCTGCTGCTGCATCGGCTGCATCTGCTGCTGCAGCGGCGGCATCTGCCTCTTCCGCCTTTACTTCTGCATCTACCTCTTTTGCTGCCGCTTCTGCCGCCTTTGTCTCTGCTTCCTTTGCGGCTGCATCCGCTGCATCTGCTGCCTCCTTTGCTTCCTTTGCAGCCTTTGCCTCCGCTTCTGCTGCTGCTACTGCTGCTGCTGCTGCTTTTGCGGCATCCTCCGCCTCCTGTGCTTCCTTTGCAGCTAGAATGCGTGCGGCATCCTCCTCCGCAATTGCCTTCGCTAACGCCTCGGCATCTCCAGCCGCCTTTGCTGCCGCTTCCGCCTCCTCTGCTGCTTTCAAAGCCGCTGCCGCCTCCTGCGCCTCCTGTGCTTCCTTTGCCGCCTTTACTTCTGCCTCTGCCGCCGCCTTTGCCGCTGCTTCCGCCTCCGCCTTCTCTTTTGCCTCTATCTCAGCTCTTAAATTTGCCTCTGCCCTCGCAACCTCCGCTTTTAAAGCCGCCTCCTTTGCCTCCACTTTTGCCTTCTCTTCTAACAAATGATTCTGGGCGGCAAATTCGTGCGGATTGAATGGTCGTGATCCGCCGTAGTGATCGCGAAAATGGTGTGACATGGCTGCCTTTCTACGAAAGTAAGCACTCGCGTTCATTCTAATCTATAAGGATCTTTTTATCTCAACCGAAATTTACGAGATTGCCTACGGCAGCGCCGAGTTTTCCGTTTCCCTCCTATTTTCTTACAAAATCCGTCAAATCGTGGATCGTCAAATAAAAATCGTCCTTTATTTCCATTGTAAGGAGCAAATATAGAGCACATCATTTCATACGAATTTTTTGGCACAACTTCAGCGACAATTTTATGAAACAGCCCCTCTCGGCACGCCCCATTATTCGTAAGAATTCCAATATGAACACCACTTTTTACAACATCGTTTAACCAATTACGGATCATGTTAAAACGCTCCAAGCCGCCAAAATATACAATTGCCACATCTTTCGGTTTGATAAATGATTGATTGAAAAAATTATAGTTTTTATCATTTATGAGATAAGGGAGTTCCATGCCTTCAAACATAATCATTGTCAGGTCCCAGTCCAGTAAAAGTATACGATTGCCGGTAGTATTTTTCTCCCATTTGTAATATTTATCAATATCCGCTTTTTGAATACCAGAATCGGGATCGTACGACGGGATAGAATCTTTGTAATGCTTCAAAAACTCTACATACGAATTATTTCCTAATGTATCTACAAGTTCCTTGAATGGACCGCTGTTTAACGAACTTTTCTTTAATGGATATGTGTCGTTCACCTTTACAAGTGTTATGCCAGGGCACTTTTCTTTGACAGTGTCAAGATATCCTTGATCGTTGTCAAAAAATATAGCAGCATCAAACTTATCTGCCATCCTTATATTATATATTGGTTTTATCGTTCCGCAATCATCAACCGCCGCTTCAAGCGGTCATGCGCCATTGTGTGATCCACATCGCGTGCCGCCAACCGTTGCTGCCGCTGTATCTCTGCCGCTTCCTTTGCCTGCTGGAAAATAGAGACTGCTCTGGTCTCCTCTTCCGTAAGGGCTCGTGGTGCCGATCCATACTCCCTCTCCGCTTCTGCCATCGTCTTTGGTCGTCCATCTAGAGACACCCCTGCAATCTCCTGACTGAAGGTAGATCCATCACTGTACGCATACTTCAAATCGGTGTATCCAATGCCGCCAGCACTGCCCGTAATTGCGGTGTTCGCCTTTGTGTACTGTTCGGGTCGTCCTACACCCAACTCCGTTCCCAAGCCAGGAGCCAAAATCATCTCCGATGGTGGTCGGTACTTGGATATCTGGTCCTTCGGTGCCGCTGCTGTGCGTTTCGCCTCCTCTTCAAATGTACGATTGAATACATCCGCATTGTACTTACCCTTCATCGCCGCCTGGGTTCCACGGCTGTTATCCTGATCCTTCAGCCAATCGCCATAGCCATCGTCCTTATCAGGATCAGGGAGCCGATTCTCTTCAAACAACTTATTAAACACATTCATATCGAGTTTCTTGGGATTGAGCGCGATAGGTGGGGCATCCTCCAACTTCATGGCGTTCTTTGGCGCAGGAGCCGTTTGTGTAATACCGCGCGCCTTCATTGCTTCTTCGGGTGTGACTGGGATAGAAAAACGCACATCCTTGCCGTCCTTGCCCGTCTTTGGTATAAGTTTCTCCAAGATTTCCTGAATGTATAGGAATGCCCTTGTGACTCCGTCAAATAGTTCAGGGGAGCCTCCCTTATCAGGGTGCGTTTTCACTGCTGCACGCTTATACGCCGACTTTAGCGCCTCGTGTGTGAGGGGCTTAGAGTCATCAATACCAAGAAGTTGGTATGCCTCGTGTAAGTAGTCCATTGCTCGTCGTGGCGGAGGGGCTTTTGCCAATGTGGTTGTATTCGGCGACGAGTCATTGATACGCATTACCGGTGTGGCGTGCTGCTGAATCTGCGGCTGTGTCTGTGTTTGTATATAGCGAAGCGGTGGCGCTTGCTGCTGTTGCTGCTGTTGCTGCTGTTGCTGCTGCTGCTGCTGTTGCTGCTGCTGTTGCTGCTGCTGTTGCTGCTGTGGCTGGGGATACGGCCAAGGATAAAACTCGCCTCGCCGTTGCGCTGCCACCCAACCCAGAAGGGCTCCGTACAGACCCATACGCTTCGCTGTATTTACGTATTCCTGTCCTTCAAACAATGTCTCAATCATCTGTATCCGGGCTGGGACCGAATCCATTGCCGTTAAATTTTGCCATATACGAATATGTCTTGGATCTACAGTTGATTGAGCGGCGCCCATTACTTAGGGTGATGAAGGTTTTCTTGTCGGTTGACCGCGGGAGCGGGCTTTACTAGAAATCCGTATCGGTTGTTGCCGGCTTGATAGTCTTAGAGAGAAACTCCTCCAGTTGGGCGTTATGTTGAGTCGTAAATTCGGCGATCACATTGCCATCTTGTAGTACCCGAAGTGTTGGGAGTTTCTTTACAGCGTCTACATCAATCTTCTCTACATCATCGTCAATGTCGTAGGTCTTAATAGGAATAGCATACTTTGCCGCCTGCTCTAGAACTTTTGGCTTCACAACTTTACAGGGGGCGCACCATGAAGCACCGATGTACTCTAGCTCGTAATTGGGCATTTTACAGATTTTGTTGGGGTGTAATGGGTATTCATTTTTTTCGTAGGGTTTATTAGGGTATGGCTTCGAATGCACCAAGCAATTCAAATAATTCGGAGGAACCACCGGTACCACCGGTACCACCGGTAGCAGCAGCAGCATCAGCAGCAGCAGAACCACCTGTAGTCTCTGCTGGTCGTTGGCATCCAGCCCACAGACCCACTTGGTTCAGAGAACTTATGGAGGAACTAGAACCCCTTCACGATTGTACCGAAGCTCGTTTAGCAGAACATGTTTGTGTTATAAATAGAATACTAAGCATAGTCAACTGGGATGTATTACAAGATATTCAATCCATACATATTGCTAGTAGTAGTATAATAAATGATATTACAATTCCTGACAACGAACATAAATTAACTGATTTGGATCTTTTGCTTCGTAAGCGTGCCGAAGCATTAGGTATGGCAAATATAGACGAAACGGTTGGTACAGAAGTGGCAATTCAAATTCTTGTAGGTGAATATATATCAAAGTATCGTCCTGAACAATTCCCGTTTAACATTCATAGAATTATTAGTAATGTAGGAAAAAAAGAGCAAAGAAATAAATACCATCGTACTGTAGCATTTAATAAAGACAGTGTAGATTCACTATTTAGCGAGTGGAACCCATACGATTTTTTTTACTCAGAGGCTACTGGCATAGGTTCTATAACAAAATTTGTTAAGAAAAAGGGTATAGTTCCTATAGAAATTGCTACAAGATATGTAGATCCTGCGTCCAGTAAAAAAACGACTAAAAATCTTTCGTTTACAGGCTTTAGCGATGACTTAGTCGGTCTACTGGGTAATATAAAATGTACAGTAAATCCTGATATAACAAATAATTCAAATGAAAATAACGACACTGATACAAATATAACAAGCGTTATTGCAGAAAAATTTAAGGATTATCCATTATTATCATTTCCAACCGCTGCCGCAGCAGGTCTGGTTGCTAATATTTTAAGTGAATATCATAATAAACGAAAAGAAGAAGTATATAAAACTAAATCATCAAAACCACAACAAGTTATAGAAGCGGTACAATATCTAAATGAATCTCAAGACTCAATAGAATCTGAAATTGAAGCGGTTAAATCGAATTCGCCGTCTAATTTATCGTCGATTTCATCGTCAAATTCATCATCAAATAATTCCGCAAATTTACCTAAAGGCACACTCAAACGATTACTGCACGATTTTATCTTAAAAGGTGCGAATCATCTTATTCAAATAGCCGATGAAGCAGAGCGTGGTGAATATAGAGTTAGTAGCAGTGAATCGAATTCTTCGATAAATTCTAAAGAAGCAAGAAAAGAATTAGAAAGTCTTGCCAATGCTATGAAAATAAATGAACTAGGCAAACAATCTCCTGAGATTATTGCTGCATATGAAGCATCTTTAAAAGGACCATCACCTGGTATAAGTGACGCTCGTGCACGAAGACCAAGAGGTTTTAGCGGATATGAAAGCAATAGAGAAAACTTATCTATGTTTGAAATGCATAATAATAACATGTTAAAACCTGCCGAACATCTTCTACCTCAAATCAAAAAAGTATATGAAAAAAGTAATAAAAATCTTAAAAATTTTGTAAAACTTGTTATACTTGCTGTAAACATATATGAACAACTATATAAAAGTACTCCTGAAACGGCTCTTCAAATAACTATGAGGACTATTTTGCATTTAAAATCTTACGGTGATAGTTTTCAATTAAAAGAAATAGATGCAATTATGAAAAAACCTGAAAATAGCGGCAGAGTTCTTTGGCTTGTATCCATTGATAGAATATTTCTAGCATTAGCAGGACTTTATGCTATAGATGGTGGTTGGAATCTTATTACAATCCAACAATCTAGTAGTAGACAAGTGAAAGAATTCCTGATTATGCGCGATTATAGACAAAAAGTAATACCATCAAAAAAATTATCGAAATTATCGAAATTACCAAAATCACCGAAATCACCAACACCGCCAAAAAAATTAATAAGTAGACGACAACAACGAATACAATCCTTTTTTCAAAACACGAAGAAATTAGCCAGAGAAGCCAGAGAAGCCAGAGAAGCCAGAGAAGCCAGAGCTAGACGAAGAGGACAATCTGGAGTTGCTCTTGCTTCTCCTGTTGCCTCCGCTGCGACTGCTGCGACTGCTCCTTTTGCCACCGCCGCCGCTCCTGCTCCTCTACCGTCTGCTTTATCACTCGGACTTCCTTTTGCACATTCGTCTACATCTGGATTTGAACCTCTTCCTGCAGTTGAACTTCGTAGAGATCCTATAAGTTTGGCAATCAATTTGCCGCCATTAAATCCTCAAGGCGCGCCAAGTTCTTTACTATCAGGAAGTCCTCAAGGCGCACTAAGTTCTTTGTCACGAGGTTATCAACCGTCACCTAATAATAATAGTAACCAGTTAGGTGGTTCCCGCCGTTATAAACAGCGCAAAACACTCAAAAACCGCAAAGGTCGTCGTCACACTAGGCGTCGTACATAGTCTCAATCCACTGTGTAATCTGCGTCGGCTGGATGAGTGGAATGAGCGGCTCGCACTCCCATAGAATCTTCCTACCCAATGAGAACAGAGTCCATTGGATAGGAAAAGCATGCGGATAAAGGATTGGAAGCGCCTCAAACTCCTTCGGTAATAGATGAAACGAAGTTTGTGGTAACACCATTGCCAACTGCTCCTCTGGCTTCAATGGCGTCCGTGGCGTGGCTGGAGTTTCTAACAGGAACGATGGATTGGCGAGTAGGGAGGCGACCGTCTCTATCCGTGGTGGCAAGTACCACGGATAGTACCAATGAAGATCCATAGGAGCACCAGAATAGTACGCCAGTGTCCATGCAAGCGAATTGAGATACTCCTTCGTAGCGACTGTGGGGTCGGCACCCAGAAGGGCTTCTTGGTCGTAGATTTGCCGCCAATCTGGTTTGAGCACCCAACTCGGCTTCTCGCGATCCTCTAATTGAATCTGCGTAGCAAAAATCTTCTCTGCTCCCCACACGATCGGTTGATCGTTGTAGCGGGCAAGAGCCTGGTCCTCTGGCTCCTTGGATGCCGTCATACCAGGGCGCGAGTTAAGTTTCTTTGAGGTCGACTTAAGAATCTGCTGCTCCTCCGTTGCGGCAACCCGTTGGAATAAATCCTTAAGGGCGGTAAGATTATACTGCCATTGGCTATCGGTTTGTTGAACAAAAGGAGTTGGAAGATGATCGCGGTACATACGCAGGAGGGCTTCAATACCGTCGTCCTTAATCTTCAGTACCATACCATGCGGCACAAAGTCATTACCCAAAAGACTCATAAGCCCCACAAAATCCCGCAGAAACTCCGGTTTCGGCTGGCTGGGAGTTTTCTGATACTTGCTAAACAGTGCATCGGCAAGTTGGTCTGTCAAAAGATATAGAAACTTCTCTCCGCCCAGAGCATCGGTTTTGACCGATCCATTAAACTCCATCTCCTCGCGAAACAATGACAGGGTCGTGCCAAGGGTCGCATTTGCCCATATAGAAAGTACAATCAAATCAGCATCCAAACCGTAAATTACAGCGGTTTTTGGCTTGTTCGCACGAATGAACTCCATAATCTTTTGCTCCCCCTCTCCTGGCTCATCTGCAGGACTTACAATCGTTTGGGGGCGCATCTTCGCAAACTGACGCAAAGCAAACGATAAGTTTTTCATAAACTGTGTTCCTGGCGTAATGGCATTTGTATCCCAACGCGGCTTCTGCTCGTATTTGACACCCTTTGCGTCCGCCCTGATTCTTGCTTCCTCCTCCGCCTGAACTGCGGACCGAAACCGCCGTAGACGCTGCTGCTTAATCTTCGCCATTGGTGCCACCCCGTCTACTGCAATATATAAGATATCGGTAGGATTTACGAGATTGGTCATCTGTTTGATGTACGCAATCACTTCTACGATAAGGTCCGCTTCCCATTTTGCTTTGATTGCATCGGTGTAAGGAGTCTTCTGCTGTACCTTTCGCACACAATAATAAATCGCGCAGTTGAGATCCAATCCAAAAAACTCCGGCGGGGTTTTGGTGGTGGGGGTGGTCACGCCCGAAATAGTTTGTATTATGTGTTTATAGAAGGAGGGAATACCCATGGCTGATCAAATACTTCGTAGGGTGAAGTCCTTTATTAGTTTTGCGAATGATGGGTTTAAATATAACCTACAAACTTTCCCTGATACTATGACAGCAGCGGCATTCCTATTTACTATCCTATTCCAGTCTCCGCCGCTCGGTGCGCTTACCGGCAGTATCCTTGCGCTCAACATGATCGCTCCTATGTTGACCAAATTTCTATCCAGTTTCGTCGGTGATTCTGCGATTGTCAATCGTGAATCCGACAGCCGATGCTCTGGTCATTTTCCCGGTGTATCATTTGAGCGTATCCTACAACTTACCGATACAAAGATGTTTAGCGATCTGGACCACAGCGGATTCCCCAGTTATTATGCCCTATTCTTAGGTTTTATTACCGCCTATGTCGGCGCTCTACCTATCATCTACAGTAAGGAGATTGAGTACTCGCCCAAGAGAAAGGCATCTACGACCTACGGTCTGGTTGTCCTAAGTTTAGTTGTGACTGTCTGCGCACTTTACCGCATCTTTAGCACTTGCGAAACACCGCTCAGCCTGTTCATTGGCATACTCGGCGGCGGACTCTTCGGTCTCTTATGCGTATTATTCTTATCCTACATCTCCGATCGTCGCCTAACAAATATCCTGGCATTCCCGCTCATCCGCAATCGTGCCGCCGACGGCAAACCTATCTATGTCTGCGAAAAGGCAGTGAAGAAGCCCGCGCCCACCTGTGCGCGTGCTGTGACCAAAGGCGACGCGAACAACTTACAGGCGTTCCGTGAGATGCTTGTGCGCGGTAGCCAGCGTACTGGTATACCGATATCAGCGGATAAATTGGATGCTTTTGCCACCTTTTATGCAAACAATATAGATCCTACGACGGGTAAGTTGGACGGCAACGCGCAGAATCAACTGCTTACTATACTTGGACTCACGCTGGACCAATTTATACAGATTCAAACAGCAGGACGGCAGGCATAAAATAATAGAAACAGAGAACAAGGAGGATGAGTATGTTAAGAATGCGCCAATTCTTGTTAGGTCTATACCATGACCTCCCGAATGTACTCTTTATGGGATCCCTCATACTTGGCTCTATTACAGGATATCTGCCGCTAGTATGGGTATCAATTGGTCTCATATTTAACGGTCTTTCGGTATCCGTTATACAAGGATTATTTGAAGTGATATTCAATCCACTCGGCTCATTTGGAAAGCAGATTTTCTTAGAGAAAGGTCATCCGTCGTGCGAAGTTTTACCTCGTGGCAAGTTTGGTGATGCGACCGGTACGAATATAATTGCGCCCAGCTACTGGCTATCATCTGCCATCTTCTTTGCCACATTCACAATTTACAACTCCGTACACCTTGCCATGATGCCTGTCGTAAAGGGTGCCAATCAAGATAAGGCAGATATTCGCCAGGCATTTACACTGACCACAATCATTATTGGCGCTGTCTTCTTATTGCTCATCATGGGACGCGGTTTCAGTGGCTGCGAATCATATTTCGGCGGCGGTCTCAGTCTCCTCCTAGGCGCAGGTCTTGCTATCGGCTACTGGCATCTATTAGATGTCTGTGGCGCGGGAATGATACCAGATGTTTTACAGGTTGTAAATTCCATGGCACCGCCCGGTGAGGATACAGTACCAGTTGTCTGCTCTGCTTAGATCCGCTTAATTGGGTCCACCAGAGACTAAACCGATCAGCATAGTTATATTTGAGCGTAACTCACGAAAAGCACCCATAGTAATCTGCTTCATTACAATGGGTTCCCATTCAGCATAAATTTCTCGTAGAATCTGGTTCGTTTCATGAATAATATCCGAACGAGTTCTATCCAAATATTTTGCAGTTAATAAATCCATAGGATACTCTCCTTTTCCAGTTTGCGTATTTACAATATTATGCAGCAACCATATATTATAGACAATGCGTTCTTTATATTCCGTACTCTTCACCAAGTGTGCATTTTTCGTGGAAAACATCACACGACTATTCATATATTCTGCCAAATGAGCGCGGCAGATAGGGCAAGGCATTACATCCGAAAGAGACTTCATAACATTCTTCCAGATGTAAATCACATCCGTACGATCACTTAACCATGCGATATTATGAAGTACTTTCCATAGACGAGGACCCCATGAATCCTTAGAACCGGGGCTTGTTGGGCTTACTATGTCGCTATACATTAACTACAAGTGTGAAAAATTTGAAACGCACGAACCGCATATATTGGTAAGCAGCAAATCGTATGGATATTGTTCATAGAATTCCTTTCGGCGCATGGGAGCATTTTGAAGCGACTCTATGTCGCATGGACAACGCTTTCCTACAAGAAATATCTCGCATTACAAAAATTCCGTTTGCTGACCTCCGTAAAGTAATTCCTACACGCGGCTTACCAACCCGAATCACTACAGAAGGTGCTGAACCTTGGTGGATCGGTCAAACATGCTGTATGACGGTACGCGGCACCGAAGGCATGTGGGTCCGTTGTAGCGGTACTGCCTTTGAGGGATCCTGTTGTTTCAAACATCGGTCGTTTGATGGTGTGCGGCGGCGGACTGCTCACGATATTCGCCCTTATAACGACCCGTACTTTGAGACGCTGCCTCGGCGTATGCCCGTACGCATAAATGGTATTGTCTATTGGGCAGGGGAGGGTGGACTTCTCTACACTGTAGACGGCACAAAGGTAGAAGGATATACCATTGATTATGATCAGGGGATCGTATATACGACTAGCAAAAATTGACTATGTGCGGCTTTTTTCAATGAATAATTTAATGAGACTGTTTAATGGAGACTAACTCCGCTCCGATTATAGATATAATACCTATTGTCAAAACAAGGGCAAAATGTACGATATGTAATCATACTCGTCTAAAAAGATCTGAACTTCGTACAAAATACGAGAAATTTATTGACCGATATAAACGAAAATATGTGGCAAAATTCTGCCATAAGTGTCATGGTATAATTGGCAAGAAACTGCGACCACCCTCACCACCTTCACCACCCTATAAATTACCAGAATCTATTCTTCGGCATTGGATGTATGTATGTAGCGGTTCAAACGAACCGATAAAACCGTTCGGTGTGCCGATTCTCTACTGTAACAAAGACTTATATAGTCCATGGCTCTATACTATGATTAAAGGTATGTATAGAACTCGCGCAGATTGGTACATATTGATAAATACTCTACATGACGCACCAGATATTACCGATTACCAAAATCCTGGCACAGTATCTCTTAAAAACCCGAATCCATTCTTTCATAGAAGGTACATTGCAAACCATATTTATAGTTTGTTTCTCCTAAATCTATGTGTGCGATCCAATATTCTAAAAATGGTCCAACGCCGGCTCATCGCTAAAATGGATACGCGAGTTGTCGGCGATGAGGATCTCTATACTACCGTCGCTATTCCTAATCACTCGCAGGTCGCTGTATACGATTTCAAGACGAAAGCAAAATATGTCTTTCATACTATAACTATCCTCAATATGATTACTGCCTCACTAAAGAATTGCTCTTACGGCATTCCTAAACCGCGCGAACCCAAGAATCCGTATACAAATATTCCATGGACTGTATATCAACTTACTTCCATTTCTCAACAAATCATACGAAATATGATAGGAATTAATCGCTTGCCGCCACAACTATTCATCCATTACTTTAGACTAAATTTCAATTTGGATGTATTTGCCAAAGTCTGTAAAATAGAGCTTGGTATTAATGCTGCCGATGAATTATTCAAAATGAAAGATGATTATGATACTCGCGAAATTTACGGTGAAACAATTGACGATATGGTCCATGAATTGTCTCTCTCGCTCAGTTATAGTTTACGCAGTTATATTGTTGAACGAAAATTGCCGAGCACCCTACAAAACCGATGGGATGAATTAGTTTCTAAAATATGGATTTATGTAAATATCAGTATTCTTCAATTGCCTTATAGAACATATACTGAACTTACAGATGAATTTGAAGATTTATTAAAGGAAACCCGTAAATATATGTACGAAAATCTATATCGCCGCCGTGAGCGCACATCTTCGCTTCAGCGTACTCAAGAAATATACAATCTCATAAACACGCATATCTATGCCGATGAAAACGAAATCGTAGACGCGGACGCACCCCTCACTGTAATAATGTTTTAGAGAACTAGGGGATGGACTTAAAGTCGTACCATCATGCGCATCTTATTTTGCCCCGGTTGTGGTTAGGTAATAAAAAAGCGTCAACCGATCCAGAATTTATACGCACTGCCGGTATCAACACCGTCTTCAATGCTACCAAAGACTTACCTTTTTCACCACTCATTCCTCGCCAGTATCGTGTACCGGTCGATGATAACCTCAAAGAGGAGGAAATACGCAATATGGCAAATTGGTCGCCTGAAATCGTCTATAAACTTGTATCCGAACATAAAAATGGCAGTGTTATACTTGTTCACTGTTTTGCCGGTATGCAGCGATCGGCGGCAGTCGTCGCCATGTCGCTCATTGCGCTAACAGGACAGCCGGCGTCTGTGATTATGCCCTATATTCGTAGTAAACGCAATGTGACATTTTTCCCTGAAGCGAATTTTAAAGACTCGATTCTTGCATTTGAAAAGCAGTATTATTTAGCGCGAAATGCACACCTCAGCGGGCGTGATAAGTAGGTGAAATGTGGGTGTCCACGGATTCGCCTCTGGCTGGTAATTGGGGGTATGGGGGTGGCTCTTTTCCCGCTCCTCCCGCGACCATTCATCAGGAATATCTATAGGAAAGTTGTGTTGGAAGAACTCTTGGTAGAGTTGTTCCGATTCGTAATGAATATGCCCAGTTATATCTAGGTCAATCTGATATCGGTCACGCTGTTGGTTCCAGTAGGGGCTGTCTTCAAAGATGAAATTCGGCTGTCCTATGAGTTTCGTTGACGGGGTGGGCTGAACATTCCAGTGATTCCTTGCCTCTGGGCGAATATGAAAGAGCCGCCCCTGCTCAACCGGCTCTTGTAGACTAATTTCCATTGGCTGCGGCGGATACGCTAGAATATACATTGCGTGCTCTAGAATTTGCCCGTAAAGATGCGGATAATGAGTGAATTTGAGAAGTTCCGGTGAAGTGCCAATAGCACTTAGAAAACTCGTGAAGGCGGTTGGATGCGCAAGGAGTGGACGAACGATTAGATACGCCCTCCAGCACTGTTTATTGTAGATGGCGCGTTGACAATGATGGTACAGAGTTCCACATTGCTCATCGGTCCAGCCTGCCGGCTTGGCGTACCATTCTCTTGGTGGCGCGTAGTTGCCCGTTGGGGGTGGTGGATAGTCGCCTACAAGTGTATAGGGTGGAAGTCTAAGTGGAACTTGAGTAAAACTGGCGAGAAGAACATCGTAACGGCGGGAACGCCAAGCGGTAAAGCGCCGCGGAGTAAGGTCTTTGTCCGGTTGTGCTAACAGCCAGGCAAAGCCAAGCAGTGTATGAACAAGTTCCGTTTCTAGACTCAGGAGGAGTTCATTCATGATAGTTAAAGCAAGAGGAACATTTCGTTCCTCTAAGGAAAGAAGTAAGGAAGCGGCGAGATCCTGGGTTTCGTACAAATTCCTAGAAAGTGGCATTGCTGGTGGTTTGGGCTTAAAGACCGTCGGTAGCCTTCAATTTTGTTTTAGAAAGACTAAGTAAGAATTGCTATGAAGGTAATGCTTACTCCAAAAGAGGAGGCATATATACTTTGTTATATTGCGTTGTATTACAATTGCGATAAGAAAACCTGCTGGACACATATTGCAAAGATTATTAAAAAATACGGCGTTTTTACAAATAAGGTTGTGTATAGAGGACAAGGCAATAAAGACTCTGTGATAAAAAACACAACACCATTCATATCAACAACTCCAAATAAACAGATGGCAGAACTATTTGTGGAACGAAACTGGTCGTTGCCCGATGAACACCAGCGAATAGGACACTTATTTAAAATACATCTTAAACATGCCCGATGGTTAAGCACACGCAATATTCAATATACCTTTACAAAAGAAGTAATGGAAGAACTACGCAAAATAAATAAAGATAAGCCGATTCAAAAGGGTGATGGGACCTATACAGTTGATGAGTTTTTCCCTAGAATCAAAGGGTTAATAGAAGAGTTAGTGTTTGCGGATGAGGCACAAAATGGTGAGGAAATACTTGTATTAACAGGCGGAACATTTTATAGTGATTCATCTATGAAAACAAAAGGATTTAAGCCGATTGGCGCAAATGATTTTGAAACATGGTATACCCTTTCAAAGTATAATAAAACCCGAAAACACTAGTAGGGATGGATATTTTAGTGGCGTGTCATAACGAAGCCGAAGATGGACCACTATTTGTATTTTATCCACCACGCTTTGATACTCCTGTACGATTTGAACTTGATTTTGTAGATCCTTATACCTCAAATCGTAAATGGAGTGATTACGGTCCTGAGTCCAAAACGATGATTTGGACGCAGCACTGCCCGATTTATGCTCCATTCTCACGCGTAACCCCAATCGGCTACTCAGTCTTCATTAATCTCTTTGATGATGGTTGGAAGATTCTCAAACCAGGTGGCACAATTGTTATACCTTTAGGTCATGATTTTTTGGAAAAAGGTATTAATGATGAGAAAGCATTAGACAATTTCAAAACGTTTCTAAAGCGATTATTAAAGAAAAAACATCCGTGGGAATCGTCGGTAGTTCGCAGAGAGGATATGCCATTTATAGTGTCCGCACCATTTGAAGATGAAGTTTATAACAGATTTGTTGTATTTAAAAAACCGATGGAAATGAATAATACGCGTAAGACTCGTAAGAATCGTAAGCGCCGTCGTAGTTAAAAAGTATACCGCCGAATAAAGCGAATAAGCCCCCGTAAAATCAAAAATATTTTTATTTTGTTTTTGATTTTAATTTTATAGGATTTCTGGGATTTCTAACAATAGACTGGTGGTTGGTGTTTAGATTGGGGATTAAATATCGTCGATATTGAGTTCACCATCAGCGATCGGCTCGCGGTGTGCGAGACGATTTGCGCCCAGTTTTGCGCGGAGATCCTCGTCGCTGGACGACTTCTCCTCGTCGCCGGTCTCCTCGTCGCTCTCATGCGCGAACTCGAAGCCACCGTCACCTACGGCGCCCTCTGCTGGCTTATCACCATCAATATCGTTCGTCATCCAGTCAGGAATCATACCGTCCTTCTTGAGGGCATACGCCTGTTTTGGTGTCATAATAGCGACAATGTCAAAGTGCTCGCCTGGAGTGGCGGGCGCATCTGGGTCGTACCCGTCGCCAACATAGATAGCGACAACATCCTTTGCGGTGATCGGCGTGGCACCGCGGCGACCTAGGACATTTGGAATACGGGCGTGGAGTTCCTTAATTCCATGTTTGTATGGAATGGCGACTGTGACATGTCCTTGTCCCACCATCTTCGTGACGCGGGCAAAGGTGATACCGTCGGTCTTGCCGTTGATAGCCGCCGCCGCACGCTGTGAGTTGAGTTCTTGGCGCTTTGTGCCGGAAATACGACCCTTCTTAGAACGAGGCATATTTACTTGATATGTAGAAAGGAAAGAAGAGTGGAGGAAGGCGGTGGACGGAAGATAGAAGGACGAGGGAAGGAAAAGTAAGAACGGCTGCTGATAGTGTGCTAAATCAAAAAGAGTTTATCAATTTTTTTATCAATGTTTAATGCGCCGTACGCTGCACCATGGAGCGCGTAACACGCTGGGTGCCGCGCTTGGGGCGCTCTTCCGTCTGCACTGCCGTAGAAGTGAACTCTGGTGCTGGTGCTGGTGCTGCTGCTGCTGCTACAGCAGGCACCGGTGCAGGCACTGCTACCTCATGCGCATGGTACACCGCACGGTGAATGCGGCGTCCTACCACCTCATAAGGCCAGCAGTTGTTGAGGGATTGTAGCTGGTAGTAGAGCGTATTCATATACGCACCGACCTCCGTAGAATTGAGCATTACCGAAGTGTAGCCAGGAACATCAATCTGTACATAATGGCAACGCTGGATATCATAGTAAATTACGCTGAGGAAACGCTCAATATAGGAGTAGAGCTCCGACTGGGCGATCTGGGTGTCGCTGCGAGTACCAATCGTATTCTGGGTGAACTCAACATCAAAGTTCATGCTACGACGCGCGGGGCGAATGACGAGCTTGTCATCGGCGCAACCGCTCTTCTGTAGAATAATTACAATCGGCGCAAGGTTAGCATCACCATCATAGCTGAGACGGATAGGGGCAGACATGACAAAGGAGAATGACAGTGTTGTTGGAATTTTTTGCTGGCGTCAATTTTTATGCGTTGATTCGCTAAAAAAACCGAAATAAAATATTGCTTTGGATAAATGCCTTGCTCACGCTGTGAAAAACCAACCATAGATGCGCCCTCTATTGAAGATTGGGGTCCTACTCTATGGACGATTCTACACGGATTTGCCGAACACTCTGGACATAACGAAGATGAACGACAACATTGGATATTTTTGCTGGAAGGCTTACCCAAGATTGTTCCCTGTCCCGAATGTTCCAAACATATTACCGTATGGTTACGATCGCATCCTGTTAGCATCCTACGTAAGATACCTATGACCGGATTTTATGATTGGACAACAGGATATTTGTTTGAACTACACGAAGAGGTCAATCGGCGACTGGGAAAGCCGTCGTTTTCTAAAAGTGCCTTGAAAGAGACCTATGCATCTCTTGACCTACAAGTTAACTTGGAATCTTTAAAACGGTATCTTGAAAAACTTATTAGCATTTCAGGAACCGGTATGTTATCATGGAAGAACTGGGAAGGAAATATGCTTCGCTTACTTACTCTCTATAATCTAATAGGACGCTGCCCTACATGTAAGTAGATTTACGAAATCGTTTCTTAGACGGCATTTTTGCTTTATGTACAGATTGTAAACGCGCAGTATCTAAACGATTCGCTTGATTTGAAGCAATTGCTGTTTGTAAAGTTATACGCTGTGCTTCAGCACCACGAGGCAAAAATGGTCTACCCGTAAGTCTCCTACGAGTATACGGTCCCATCGTCTGTCTGCCACGAAGGGTATTTTTGAGCGGTTCTATTTTACGGCGGGTAATCGCTGTCGCTTTTCTTAGAGTAGGATGTTCTTTATTAAAGAAACTCATAACTTTATTCAAGATATTTGACATCGTCCTACTTAGTGTATATATTTATTCTTCGTCTGTCGTCGTCGTCGTCGTCGTCTAATAACGCGCCTTCTCTGCGGGGCTCAGGGCGCGCCACTTCTCACCGATCTTACGGGCAACCGCCACTACATCGCTGCGGAGGGACGGGTTGGTACGGAGAATCTCTGGGCGCGTCTTCTGGGCAAACTTCATGTAACCATTGAGCTTGCGCTTACCACCGGTCTTACGGGTATTCTTACGGCTGTTCTTCTTATTGCTATTATTCTTACGGGTGCTGCGATTACGGTGAGCCATTCTATACTCTGGATATAGATTTTAATTTTATAAAATCTTCGTTTTGACTTCGTCAAAACTCAGCATCAGTCGCAAAGGTCATCTGCTCGGTAGTGCGTCCTACACCCGCCTTAGAATAGTTGGATACGCGCTTCTCAAAGAAGTTATCCTTGCCCTCCAGGGAGATACGCTCCATGAACGGGAACGGATTCGCCGTATTCCAAATCTTAGGATAACCCAATTGGACCAAGAGTCTGTCCGCAACAAATTCTAGGTACTGACTCATCATCTTAGAATTCATACCAATGAGAGCGCACGGAAGCGCCTCCAAAATAAACTCCTTTTCACACTTGACCGCCTCACGAATCATCTTATGCGCCCGTGTCTTGCTCAACTTTGTCTGGAGCATACCGTAGAGTAGGCAAGCAAACTCCGTATGCATACCCTCGTCGCGTGAGATAAACTCATTGCTGGTCGTAAGTCCAGGCATTAGACCGCGCTCCTTGAGCCAAAAGATAGAGCAGAATGCTCCGCTAAAGAAGATGCCCTCTACCGCCGCAAATGCCATGAGCCGCGAGGCAAAGTCCGCCTCATCCGACTCCATCCACTGAATCGCCCATTCCGCCTTCTTCTTGACACATGGAATGGTATCAATCGCCTTGAGTAGATGCGTCTTCTCCGTCTGGTCCTTAATATATGTATCAATCAGCAGGGAATAGACCTCTGAATGAATATTCTCCATCGCAATCTGGAAGCCATAGAAGCAACGCGCTTCAGGAATCTGTACCTGCTTCATAAAGTTCATTGCTAAGTTTTCGTTTACAATACCGTCACTCGCCGCAAAGAATGCCAATACATGGCTAATGAAATGTCGTTCATCCTTATTGAGATTGTCCCAATCCTTACGGTCACGGCTAAGGTCTAGTTCTTCCGCCGTCCAGAAACTACCCTCCGCCTTCTTATACATCTCCCACACCTTCTGATTCGCAATAGGAAAGAGAACAAAACGATTGGGATTTGGCTCCAAGAGTGGTTCCGTCTTGGGGAATCGTCGCTTTGTAATAATTTGAAACGCTTCCGCCTTCAGCGGCTGTTTCTTAGCATCCAAAGAACTACTATCTACAGATGTTGCACGACGGCGAGGAATATGAATAGCAGGAACAGTAGTAGGAACGGTAGTAGGAATAGATTCGGCAGACATCGGTACTGTAACAGGAGATTTGATTTTCCGGGACTTTAGTGCGTGGTGCTTTTAATCCGTTTGTGTAGACTTGCGTCATTTTTTTCTTCAACAAGCAACAAAATTGAATCGTATGGCGTTAACCCAAGGGTGGAGCATTACCCTTTATAATGGCTAGTAGTGAACTAACGACTTGGCTTCTCGGCGTTGGCGGTTATACCGGTTTGTTCGGCGCACTCACATTTCTGTATGCAAATCAAACATTCCCTGCGCATCTACGACCCTATCTTGTACTTGCACCTCTCGCCGCCGCCTTTGTATTCTATGGATTCTTTCAAACGCTATATTTCATACTAAAATTTGCCGTCGTCGTCTTTCAGGCTATGCTCAACGAGCATGTTACCATTACCCTAATCACCACCACCGTTCTCGGTGGTCAAATTGCACTTCTCAGCGTTGTTATCTACCGGCAGTATAAGAATACTGCTCCGCCTGCTGTAGATCTTACAGCAGATGAGTATGAAGATGCCGATGAAGGGGACAACGAAGAAGACGAAGAAGACGAAGAAGACGCTATCCGCGATGATACCCAGAATGCCGACGAAGATGCAGATGATGAGAATGCGGATGCGGAGCCAGATGGATGCGATTGCTCCAAGCCCGCCGATTGCGCAAACTGCGATGAGGACTGTACAAAGTGTATGCCTGGTCTTGTAGGACTCAGTGGTGAACTTGCGTGTACAAAGTGCGCTGATGCACCTACTACTGTTACTTCCTCTGCTGTACAAAAGACGACTGATATTCTAACAACCGATAATGACAATATGGATGAAAAACCCGCTATCTAATCACACCAAAACATTGCGCAAATGCTTAAGTAAATTCATAAAGGTTGTTTCGGGTTCCTGAATTTCAAACAGTCGGTTCATTGGTCTTGTCATTTTTACGGTGCCGTCTGGCTGAACCAAATTCGCCTCGAATAGGTACTCCCTAAGCGTTTTTACAATCTCTTTGTATGGGTAACGCTTATTCAGGTCTATTCCGCCGAATCCTGGCGGCTTCACCGCAAATGTAGTATGACGGAACGGGGACGATTCAAGAAAGGTCACTTCACCAAACTGCTCCAGCGCAACATTTGCCACCGGTCGTTCCATGGTTTTCAAATGTTCTTCTATGCTGGCAATTTCGTTGCACAGCATTTCAATGGTATCCGTCATCTGCTCCAGAGCGGCTTCCACCTCGGAGACATCCGCCACGTGCTCTATTGCCGTTGTGGCAGTGGTGAACACCGACTCACCATCGCTTGAATCGGTCGTGGTGGACCCCTCACTATCTGCATCACTCATATCTACCATAATAGGTTATTCTCGTAGATATATCATTTTTTATGCTGCGGATTGGTCCATTAGTCTCGGCGAAGCGCACTTGTAATCCAACTTACCGGGCTGTGAATATGCCCTTTCCAGAACCAGGCGTACGACGGAAGGGGTCCCGCCTCCTCCTCACGCGCAGCACGCACGGCGTACCACCAGTGTCGTGGAAGAAGCACGGCGTTGCCTGGGCGGAGCTTAATCTCAATATACTTGACATCACCGATCCAGGGAATCTCTTTTGTCGTCTGTACCCAGGGATCCTTATCAATAATATCGTCCGCCTGCTTTGTAGGAATTGCGCCCTCGTGCGCAATCCATAACTCTAATGGGGTACCGTCCGTAGAGACAATCGCGGTAAAATCGGCAATACCCTTGCGCAGACCCATCACATCCGCCTGCTGATATACATACGGTGTGGGTGTACCATTAGGCAGTGTATACCACTGATGAAATCCCTCTGCCGCCCAGTGCTCAAAGTTATTATGAAGTTTCATGGCATCCGCAGCAGTCGCAAGATTTGCCGGCTTTGTATTATTGGGTGTCTGGAGCCACTGGTTCCACTGCGTCTTGAACTTCTTCTTTTCGCCGTCCTGGACCACAATTTCCCATGTCTTATGTGCGGTCTTCTGATATGTCCATCCGCCCAACCAATGTTTCGGCAGTCCACGAATCACAATTGGCAACTGCTCGTTCATCATCTCCTTCCATCCCGCGTCAGGAACGTAGTCTTTCTGTAGAATCTGGAACTCGTGAACAGCACCACGATATGCCACCACGGCAATGCCAAAGATTAGCAACACCAGGAAGAGCACCTCAAAAATCATCTCCTGGAATTACGGCGTGACTTTTTACCTGACGCATTTCCGCAGTTGCGCCATAGACCGGGCAAGAATCGCCCATTCATAATATGACGGATTTCTGTCGGTTTCAGATTTTTCCGTGTGCGTTTTGCAACTTTCCCCTTTGGTGTAAGTACTTCGCGTAACTTGTATCCCTTGCCATTCTTAATTGATACAATATCGTGGGTTGTAGGAGAATTAGAGGATCCATGAATTTTTTCGCTATGAAAGATTTGCTGAATCATTCCTACAATTCCGCATCATTATTTATTTGTTTTAAAATTTCCAGGTGAATATCCATAAACCGTGGCAATAACAGCCCAAACATCATATTGAATGGATATATATACACAGATGTAAGACAATAACTTAAAATTACGGCGGCTAAATACGGCGCAGGAAATACTTTACCGAGACGAAAACGCGTTAAAAATTTTGTATATAAATTCCTATTTTTAATCTGTTTTATGTGCGGCAAATAAAATGCTACGTAGGTTCCTAACATAAGTGTAGACATCGCCATAAATGACGCATTCATTACAGAATATATAGGCACATGCGGCATAATATAGGTGTGGGGTTCATCTAGTATTTTTTGCCCAAATATATAGATCATTAGCATAGCAATTAAATAGTGTTCCATAAATACAAGAATATACGGGCGAGACAGAAAAAACCACACGGTATCATAATGTACATCTGGTATAGTCTCTAGAGGATGTTTCATCGGCATGGTATAATTTGTCAAACACATTTGGCATTTTAGAATAAATTCTGGAACATCTGTAGCACGGCGCCACAACTTTATACATTGAATATGAACATACCGGACACTGCCCTTACATTTGCAAGGGGTGATCAACGGATTTTTATCGTCTGTTTTCGGCTCTAAACAAAACCGACAGACAGAGTCCATCTAGGTGGATTGAGAATTTTTATTTTGGTTTGGGGGCTAAAGCGTGTAAAGAATTATAGATGTAATGTACGTCACCTGTGCTATTGGAGATGGTCTCGGTAACCGGCTGTTTCAAATTGCTGCCATGCTTGGCTATGCGGAGAAATACGGGCATACGCCCGTATTTGTCAAAGAATGGATCAAAACAAATCCTTCGCAGCCTGGCGGAAACCGAGTGCTTGAGTATTTTCCTGGGATTCAAACAATATCGGCTGCGGGGTTGACGTGGACCGAAGTAGCGCCGCCGTTTGTAGACGCCATGACGTACCGTGAGCTGCCGCGTGTTATGGGCAATGTCAAACTGAGCGGGTCATTCCAGGCACCGCAGTACTTTCCTAGCGGCGGGGTGGCATTGGCTGGGGTGGTGCCGCGTGATTGGGGGGTGCCCGCGGTATTTTTACATGTCCGTCGCGGCGACTACCTTCATCCTTTGAATCAGCACCACTATGTGGAGCTTTCTGGGTACTATGAGCGGGCATTGGGGCTTTTTGACACGGGGGCGGCGGTTGTTGTATGCTCTGACGATATTGCGTGGTGTAAGTCGGTGCTGCCGGCGCGTTACCCTTCCGTTGCTGCGGACAAATGGATTTGGTTTTCAGGCGATGAATACATGACGCTTTCAGCAATGATGGGATGTACGCTTGGCGGCATTTGTGCAAATAGTACTTTTTCGTGGTGGGGGGCTTATTTGGGTCTTGGGGGTGGCGACAAGTTGATAACAATGCCGTCGTTATGGATTCAGTTGCGTGCGGGATTTCCCAAGGCGGTTGATATTTATCCCGCATGGGCGGAGCGGGTATCAGTTTAGCCCTGCGAAGCAGGCAGAACCCTCTCGTCCGAGGGCGAGAGGGTTTAGAGCATGACAAATTTAGACTTGATAATTAGATGAGTGGTCCGACAGGTGAGACGGGTTTTACAGGAGATACTGGGGCAACTGGGGATACAGGTCCTACTGGCGACACGGGTCCTACTGGCACTACGGGTCCTACTGGCACTACGGGTCCTACTGGCGACACGGGTCCTACCGGTGTGACTGGAGATACTGGTCCTACCGGTGTGACTGGTGACACTGGCGCCACTGGTCCTACCGGTGTGACTGGTGATACTGGCGCCACTGGTCCTACCGGTGTGACTGGTGATACTGGCGCCACTGGTCCTACCGGTGTGACTGGTGACACTGGCGCCACTGGTCCTACCGGTGTGACTGGAGATACTGGCACAACTGGACCTACAGGCGCGACTGGTGCGACTGGAGCGACAGGCTCCACAGGAGCCACCGGTCCAACATACCTTTTGACTCTTGACGAATTACAAGCAACTCAGGCTGGACTTGTTCAACAAGAAACAACAGATCTTAATACCCTTGGCGCACTCATATATCCCAATATGGGCGTTATGAATCCTACCTTTCAAACCTGGGCGTCAATTGGTTACCCTCCCCTATATACTCTACTATCAATGTCTCTACTCCATCCGTCTCCCAACTCTGATGGTGTTAGTCGTGATATGTACGACTACTGCTCCTGGCTAATGGGTGTGTCTTTGTCTACTCAAGTAGAAACATTTGACGCAAACTTTTTAAATATTGAAACATCCTACGGATTTAGAGGAAATACCTTGCTGATTTTTATAACGGCGGGAAATGCTCCTACAACACAAGTCTATCTTAAGGACTGAATTTCTTAAATGCGTGTGTAGTTGGCAATAGGGACTGTAATCCCCATTTCCATGCTAGGTATCCTTCTATTTGCTGACGCTGAAAAGTAGTGACAGTATTACTACAAACAATAATTTCAGCCATAGATCCACTATAATATTGCTGTGGGGTTGCACCGTATGCTGAATAAGATCCTATTGTAAACGCGTCACTTGTTGTAGCAGTTACAGAAGCTGATGTAGAACTTGATAAACTTCCATTTTGATATTGTACTGTATTACCTGAAGCAACATTTACACCATATATATTCCATGCGCCAGCAGTGTCGTAGTTGTTCAAAATAACAGAGCCGTTAAATGAGCTGTAATATCCATAACTAGCATAAGGAAATACTATGAATCCGCCTGAAGCACCGCTACTCTGTGCTCTTAATATACCCGTATCACAACCACTAGTACCAGCTGTGCCGATAGAATTTGGTTTATGAACCGCAATCATAAAATGTGTTGCTGTTGGTACTGTAAATGTTGAGGCATAAAGATATTGAGAAGTTCCATTAAATGTTATTGTTCCTAATCCATTGAGTGAATTTGTCGCAAATGTCGGTGATACACCTCCTGTAGCATTATATCCCAAACCACTTTTATCAGCCCAAGTGGTTATTGAAGATGCGTTTGCAGGTGTAATACCAGTTCCTGCTGGATCTGCTCCATCTAGCCACAGTGTTAACGATGAGATAGATTTCGGTGTGAAAATGGTGCTGAAGGATGGTAATGTTCTGCCTGGATGACCGCTAGTAAGAGAGGATATGAGTCCCCATTTCCACGCCAGGTAAGCTTCCACCTGTTGTCGTTGGCTATTTGATAATGTATAGTTATAGATAATTAATTCAGAAATATAGGAATTAAAATATCCACCGTCTGCTATACCTCCACCAATATTAAACGATTGACTTGTCGTTCCTACAGTGCCTGATGCTGATAAGTTTGACCCAATTGATGCGCCGTAATTGTACATATAATCAGCAGTTCCATTTCGCCACAAAGAATAAATTTGTGGCCCGTTTACAGTATTTGTTATAGATACACGACCAGATGATCCAATATCAAGAATAGAATTGCCTGTAGCCCATGGATCTCGTAAAACGTATGTATTATAATTTGTGCCTAATCCAAATGGTTCATAATTGCCAGTTCCAGTTAACCTATTAAATACTAGAAATATTGTTGTATCCGTACCATTTGCTGAAAGCACAGGGGTAGGTAAAATAGCAGCCGTAACAAGTAATGTACTGGTTCCATTAAATAACAGACCAGGGTATCTACTATTAAATCCGGTTGCAGAATATGTTGGTGATACATATGTACTATTTGTCGCATTATAGCCGTTACCCGATTTATCGTTCCACTGTGTAACTAAAGATCCGCTTAACGTAATCGTTGAATTATCTGCCGCATCAAACCACATCGCAAGTCCTGTAATATCCACCGGTTGAAAGGGGCGATTGTACACCGGTGTTGGTAGTGTAGTTAATGTTGGGGCTATATTCCATTTATTTTTGAGATACTTATTTACTTGAGCTATTTGAGCAGTAGACAAGACCGAATTATAGAAAATGATTTCCATAGCATATCCAATATAGTAGTAGTTTGTAGTTGTTGTATCTACTCCTAAATATGTTGTTGTTCCAGCAATATATGTATTTGGAGTTCCTGTCGCAGTATAAGATGAAAATGCTCCGCCATTTTGAGATAATTGTGTGTTTGTTCCAGTATTTTGAGATATTCCTGTATAAACAGCAGTCGTTCCAGATGCATACACTCCTTGGCGTGCATACCATTCAACCTCGTTGTTCAAAATACCTGAATAACCAGTTCCAGCTGCAGAGTATCCTGCTCCGAACGAGCGTGCTCCACGCTGACCTCCAATAATAATGTTATTACCTGAGCTTGGACTCGCATTATTAAATACAACAAACATTGTTTCAGTTGTTGGATTGGCAGGACAACTTGTTACATATCCTGTGGTACTAGCAGGAAAGTATACACAATTTAAGGCGGTTGAAAAGGTTGCTGCGGTTTTTCCTGATGCCACCGTTGCATTATATCCACTACCTGATTTATCGTTCCACTGGGTTATACTTGTACCAGTCATTGTCATAGACGATGTATCAGCACCGTCTAACCAAAAGTAACATCCCGTAATATCTGTTGGGAAGAACGGTGTATCCGCCAATGACCCTGTTGCGGTCTCTAACGTATTTGTAATGCTCCATTTATTCATTAAAGACGCCGCTATTTTCTGTGTTTGTATAGTCGTTAAGGCGGAGTTATAGAACGACATTTCACCCAGTTGGAAGTTGGTGACGCCTGAATTGACAAGGGACCCGCTACTAATCCATGCACCTAACGTAAAATTCGTAGCACCTGTTTGCGATTGAATCGCAAAGGATCCATTTGTAATTGCCGCCAAGACACCATTAATATAATAGTACACATTTGTTCCGTTGCAGATGAGAGTGAGAAGTTGATTTGTGGAGGTGGTTAGTGCAGATGGTCCCGTAAAAAGCGTTCCAGCATTATATGCGTGAAAATAGAGAACGCCTGTAGTTCCTGTTGTATTTCCACCTCCACTTGATGTATAATTCGTCATAGAAAGTGCGTTATATGTATTGTTTCCATCATACTGTTTGACCATAATCCAGTTTGTAGAGCTCGAAGGATTGAAGACAAGAAACAGAGTCCATGATGTAGTATTATTGATGGCGGCTTGGGGCATATTCATGTACGAGTTGAGGGAGGTACCGAGGGTGAGGTAGTTATTGGTGAGCGCGGGTTGGTATGTGGCGGTACTTTGTGTTATAGTATATCCATTGCCTGATTTATCTGTCATTTGGGATACAGAGGTTACAATACTAGTTGAATCTGCTGCATCTAACCATAACACACATCCAGGAATTAAGGTAGGATTTATAATACCAACTGTCTGGTTCGATACTGTAAGACCCCATTTATTTCCCAAATAGGTTTGTATTTGCTGACGCTGCGTATCTGTGAGTGCCGTATTATATATAATCACTTCTCCAATATAACCGTTCCAGGTTTCTGTTGTCGGATTTGCCTGATTACCAATACCATATTTTGTAATACCGAAGCTTCCACTTGATGCACCTCCTGTTGATGTGCCTGCTGTACCGTTATACCATAAATATGCGTTAGCTCCTGTATATTGACTTACTGCTAAAAAAGGGGTTCCTGTCGTTATAGCATTATTTGCAAGAGGACCTGATACACGATATGTTGCGATAGTGCTTGTAGTATTCTGATTAAAAAGAGCAATAGTACCATCTGTTCGTCCATAATCAACATTTGTTAAGTTTTCTAAACTCACTAAACGCTGGTCACGTGCACGACCATTTGGCATAGTTAAATTTGTTGTAGCAACAGCAAAACATGTGAGTGTTGTTGTAGTAATCGAAACAGAACCTAGAAAATAGGGAGCATCGGCTAAATACATAGCTTGAATTCCGTTAATTGCGTTTGCGGTTAGTACCGGTTTTCCTACAGCCGTAGCATTATTTCCATTACCAGATTTATCAGTCCATGTTAATACATTTGTACCCTTTGTCACCGTTGTAGCATCACTGGCATCAATCCAAAAGTTACGACCGGTTCCCCATTTCGCCAATAAGTAATTTTCTACTTGTAGACGCTGAGTGGTCGTAAGCACGCTGTTATATACAATAATTTCATACGTGTTTGCTATAGATATGATATTTCCGTATGAACTGCCTTGCCATTCACCACCTAATGCAAATCCTTGTGCTGTACTTGTACGTGTAAGTCCACCCGTAGTATTTGATGTTCCAGCAACACCATTCACCCACGAATTTGTGACACCCGCACTTGTACATGTATACGATGCTAAAACTAATGGCTGTGAGATTGTAGTGGATGCTGTATTATTTGTTATTTGATTATTAGCAAAATAAAAGCGTATATCTGGAACGGTTGAATCTACATAAAATCCAAATCCGTCTAATGAACCATAACTTGTTGATGTATTGGGGCGTCCTGTAAATACTGGTTGATTATTTACTGCCGTTTGAGAGAGCACCACAATAAAAAATGTATAACTCTGTAAATTAACCGCCTTGTTGATAAATAGATAACTTGAATTTAATTTAATCGACGGTCCTGGTCCATAATTTACGTAGGTCGTTGTGCCTGATCCTACCGCTAAATTATATCCATTGCCTGATTTATCGTTCCACTGGCTGACCACCGGTACAATGCTTGTTTGGTCGGCACCGTCCAGCCACAACTGACAACCGCTGATCGCGAGCGGATTTACCACAGGGGCAATACTGCCTTGACCCGCCTCCGCAATATTCCATTTTGCTCCTAAATACGCATTCACTGCTTGAATTTGATTTGCGGTTAGAGCTACATTGTAAATAATAACTTCGTAGATGGTGGCAGTAAGATAATTGTTTCCAGGTGCTGCTGCTCCTATATATTGCCAATATGCCGCTGTATCACTTGTTCCATCCGCTCCAGTAAATACTTGTGCTCCATTATAATATCCAGTATAACTTACACCTGATGTTTTAACAGCACTTGCCAGAAATGGACTTGTAGGAAGAGTAGTGCTAAAATTCGCAAATCCAGGTGTATTTTCTGCCATATAATATACGGCATAACCATTATTATATCCACCCAAAAACATAGTTCCTACATAACCACCGCTGTAGGCGGCTACATAGTACATATTTGATGTAGTTGATGGCACAGGACTCGCCACCATAAACATTGTATTTGTCTTGGAATACGGAACGGACATAGTAAAATACTGTGCCGATGCAGCAGTGAAGGAAACACCGCCGGTACTTTTCAAA
>Ga0208616_1000109_pt1 | contig 28617 bp, 39 predicted proteins | sample CryBogCBE16Oct07_FD_184575 | JGI IMG/M metagenome (GOLD analysis project Ga0208616, IMG submission 184575) | Freshwater microbial communities from Crystal Bog, Wisconsin, USA - CBE16Oct07 (SPAdes) (version 2) | ecosystem: Environmental > Aquatic > Freshwater > Lake | place: Crystal Bog... | reverse complement strand
ACGCGAATACCAGTCGGCATGTCCAAATTGTACCATAAAAATGCTTTTCCCGTAGGGCTATCCGCCTTGCCGCCCTATCGTATCGGCGCCCTTCAGGCGCCTTTTATTAACCGCCGTCGCTTCGCTCCGATTATACACACACTCCAAACCAATGGCGCAACTTGACACGCCAGTTGCATGACTTGACACGCCACGCATACCCATCTGCTACCCTTATCTTATGGCAGAAATAACAGTACAACATAGATCGTTTAGTTCATTCACATCATGGCTACGTTGCGGTAAAGCATGGCAACTAGAACGTGGTATGCAAGCACCTTCAGACCCAGCATGGTGGTTTGTTGGCGGATCTGCGTTTCACGCAGCGGCAGAGCAATATCTGCTACAACTATTTGAAAAAACCAAAGACGATTCTAAGACAGTAGAAATACCATTTTAATGCTTTCTTCTGACCTACGCTCACTTGGACCTATACGCGTATGCGTTTGTGGTTCCCAGTGGTGGAACGTCAAGGTTATGTTTGATGAAGACTATGAAGTGGGTCAGTACTTGACAGAGGCTACCTGCGTAGAGTGTAATAGTCTTGCAACTGTAGTTACAGAATTGGATAAGGAATAACATGGGAAAGAAACGCGCACAAATCATTACCAAGGCTGCCTTTGAGCAGGCTTTTGTTGAGGCTGAAATCCTTATGCGTAAAGCACTTGGCGACATGATTGCTAAGGAAATACTTAACGAGACTAATCCTGCTACGATTGTGGGACTTAAAAAAGCACAGGAAATAGTAGTTGGAAAAGAGATAGAATGAGTTGGGATAAGATTTGGCAGGATGCGTTTATAGCGCAGATTGCCGAACAAGAAACAAAGACTGGTACCAATCCGCAAGATTGGCGTCGCGGTGGACGTGCTTCTAAAGCCAACCCTGACAAGGAAAATGGCGCTTGGTGGGATGTCAATGGCAAGCAGATGTTCTTTAATTTCATCAACGCTTGGACTGAAAGTCAATTTGAAATTTGGGTAACGCCTCAAGGCATACCAGGAATTGAAATTGGTTTTAACCAATTGTTTGGTGAAGTTCCAATCAAAGGTTTTGCCGATGCAATTGTTACCTTACCTAATGGTGAGATAGCAGTGATTGATTTTAAAACAGGTTCATATACTCCTGACTCAGCAATGCAATTGGGTGTGTATGCCTGCATGATGGAAATGACTTTTGGTATCCGTCCGACTCGTGGCTACTTCTACTCTGCTCGTAAGGCAGAGTTTGAAGAAGCCTCTGGGTTGGATCGTTGGACCATACCTGTTTTTACAGAACTGTTTGCCCAGTTTGAGAGGGGCTTACAGGCAGAAATTTTTTTGCCAAATATTGGCATGGCATGTGGCACTTGCGGCGTAAAAGATTACTGTTACGCAGTAGGTGGACAATTAGCCCAGATTTACGACCCACTAGCAAACGCAAAGAAAGAAGGAAAGAAAAATGGCAGCAGCCGAAAGCACAAAGTTCCAAGTCAACTTTAAGTTGCACGACGGAACATTAATCAACATCTACGCACAAGATCAAAAGGAATTGGAAGCGTCATTGACGACTATCCAAGATACTGCAACTCTTATTGGAGCAACTGCTGGTTCACTAGGTGGCGGTAACGCCGCTAGTTATGTAGCCCGCTCATTTAACGCAGAAGTTGTAGGTACTGCACCTGCATTTACACCTGCTGTTATTGCCGATGGACATTGTAAGCATGGTGCATTGGTATGGCGTGAGTCAAAGCCAGGCGCACCAAAGGAATGGAAAGGTTGGTTTTGCCCATCACCAAAGGGTACTCCCGACCAATGCGAGCCTAAGTTCGTAAGATAAACTTAGATGCTGTCACTACATCAAGCGGCAGCGAAAAGTACCAATGATTACGCACTACTGCCTGACCTATTCCCACCGCTAGCAGCGGAAGGGATTAGGTTTAGGCGGGGGCAACTAACTATGATTGCTGGCCAACCTAATGCTGGTAAATCTTTATTAGCCCTCTATATGGCAGTGCAGATGAAGGTGCCTACGCTGTATATCTCAGCAGATACAGATGGTTATACCACCGCGATTCGTTCTGCGGCAATGGTAACTGGGCATAGAGTTTCAAGCGTAGAAGAAGCATTTGCTAGTGGAACTGGACAAGATTTTTATGGTTCAGAACTAGAAAGCATTAAGCATTTACAGTTTGATTTTGCTCCATCACCTACACTAGATGAGATTGATTTATCCATACGAGCCTATGCGGAAGCATATGGTGAGTATCCACATATGATTATTGTGGACAACGCGATGAACGTTGTATCCCTACACAATGATGAATGGTCTGGCTTACGCGAAATTGCTAAGGCTATGCACCACATTGCTCGTGAGACGCAAGCAGCAGTAATGCTCTTGCACCATACCACTGAGAATGAGGGACGTCCTGATATTCCACCTGCTCGTAAAGCAATTCAAGGCAAGATTGCACAACTACCTGAGATGATTTTGACAGTGGCACTTGTGCCATTTACTGGTGAGTTTCGTGTTGCCTGTGTAAAGAATCGTTTTGCAAAGAATAGCGCCGACGGCAGTCAATACGTAACTTTATGGTCTGATGCAAGTAGAATGACACTATACCCAGATCGGGCAGCGTTATCTATTGGAACCACATGGAGTAACATTGAGTAAGATCATTGAGTTAAACAAAGATGAGGTACGTGTTTGTACTAATCTTGCAATAGAGCGTTGGCTTACTAAGTTTGGCTCAATTGATAGACCAAACTATGCTGAAGGCAAAGCCGCTGGTCGTTTGGAACATGAGTTGTTAGCCAATGTCAGGGCTAATATCTCTGAATGGGCAGCAGCAAAGACTTACAATCAAACTTGGTCCGTTCCCTGGTACCCAAATGAATTGCATCCAGAGCGTAAAAACCTTGCCGATGTAGGTAGTAATTATGAGATACGCACTGTTCGTACTCGTGATGCTATTCCTTTTTGGAATAAAGATATAGATAAAGTAATTATCGGCACAAAGATTTTAGATGAAGAATATTATAGTCAGGTAGAAGTTTACGGAAAGTTTAACCCGTTTCAATTTATGAATGATAAATACCGTGATGAAAGCATTGGCGGTTGGCGAGTACCAGTATCGGAGTTGAAACATGAGTAGTTACGGTAAGCGTAAAGGTTCAGCATTTGAGACTGGAATCTTAAAGTTTCTACGATTAAAAGGTTTGATGGCAGAGCGTTTGCGTCTTGCTGGCAAAGATGATGAGGGTGATATTGTCTGCATGGTTGCGGGTCAGCCTTATATCTTTGAATTAAAAGCAACGGCAAAGATGGATCTACCACAATTTTGGCGAGAGGCTGTGGCTGAGGCAGCCAACTATGCCAAGGCTAGAGGGATTGATCCAGCGCCACCTGCATATGTCATCGTCAAAAGGCGTATGGCATCGCTGGATCAGTCTTGGGTCATACAAGATTTAAACCAATGGTTGAAGGTGACAGGTGGTATTGAAGCCTGATCTAGCCACAGTGCTAGAACATTACGGTGTACGCATTATGCACCGTCATGGCTGGATACCATGTAAGTGCATCATGCACGACGACAGTCATGCTAGTGCCGCTTACAACTTAGACTCACAAGGATACAATTGCCTTGTATGTCAGGTGTTAGGTGATGTATATGATGTAGTATCGCGGATGGAAAACATAAAGGAGTTTAAAGATGTTAAACGCAGAGCAGAAGAAATCGCTCACGGAAGCAGCAGAACGATATTCCAGCAATCTAACACCACAGGCTCTCTCCTACCTAGAGGCACGCGGCATAACCCAAGCGATAGCAGCCAAGTACCTTCTTGGAAGCGTCGTGGAGCCTAGCGCTGGGCATGAACATTCTACTGGCAGATTAAGTATTCCGTACCTTACGCCAACTGGCGTAGTGGGAATGAAGTTTAGGACGATAGATGATGGCACGCCAAAGTATCTTTACCCTACGGGTCAAAAGGTTGGGCTATTCAATGTCAATGACTTGCATCGGTTTAATGAGACGATTGCCATTTGCGAGGGCGAAATTGACACGATCATATTATCGGGTGTTGTTGGCATCCCATCAGTTGGAGTTGCGGGCGTTAGTCAGTGGAAACCCTGGTTCCCAAAACTATTTGAATCTTACTCCCGCATTCTTATTTTCGCAGATAACGACGTTAAAGAAGATGGTAGAAACCCTGGACAAGAACTTGCTAAAAGAATAAAGGAAGACTTAGACAAAGCAACTGTAGTTATGTTGCCTGATAATCAAGACGTCAATGAAGTGTTTCTTGACCAAGGCGTTGAATGGTTCTATGATAGAATAAAGGCATGACAACTATAGCCGCGATTGAAGGCCCAGACTGGGTCATGATCGGGGCTGATTCTCAATCCTCTAGCGAGGATGGCTTTAGTATCAACATACCCAATGGCAAAGTATTTAAAAATAACAATCTTGTATTTGCTATGGCTGGGTCAGTACGCGGTATTAACATTCTTGAACATGATTTTATCCCGCCAGTACCTAATGGTAAAGACATAGATAAGTACGTTACTAGGCAACTCATTCCAGCAATTCGTAGATCTTTCTTGGATGCGGGCTATGAATTTAGCAAGGCTGACTCAGCCGTTGAGCATGACAACATTATTATTGTGGCAGTCAAAGGTAAAATTTATTGCATCAATGAGGACTATTCATGGGAGCGTAACGCCGACAATCTTTATGTAGCAGGCAGTGGCGAGAAGTTCGCTCTTGGTGCCATGACTGCGCTGGGTGGTGGGACGTTGATTGATGATCCAGTTAAGGCTCGCAAGATTATTACAAAGGCGCTGCAAATTGCCAGCAAGTATGATTCATTTACTGGCGGAAAGATAACAGTTAATCTTATTCAGGAAGCCAAGTGAATGCCCACCTTTATGTATGGGCCAAAGGATGGCGCACAAGTGCCAGAAATTTTTTGGGTGTTGGATCAGATTGAAATGGTTCAGCGTCTTACCAATGGTAAGCGTGTGGTATACTGTTATGAACTAAATGAAACAGATAAAAACTATTATTTTAGAGGGCAATTTAACGACGATCTAGGGGGAGAGAATGAGTGAGCGAGGATATGGAAATAGCGTTAAAGTTATTGACCGATTTGGGATTCAACATAGTGAAGATTCAAAACCCAAATCAAATCACAATTCAAATCCCACCTTTGCATCCGCAGTCTGGGAAGTGATGGATGAAATTGGTAATCTCCTTATTACGAAGCAGTCGGACTATGGTCCAGGTAATGTTAATAACGCTTTTGGTGGGCCTATCAACGGTCTTCTTGTACGCATTGGCGATAAGTTTGAACGTCTCAAGAATCTTTACAAAAACAAAAACGTCCCGAACCATGAGTCAATTCAAGACTCGTTCAAAGACATGGCTAACTACGCAGTTATCGCGCTGATGGTTGAAAGAGGCACCTGGCCTAAAAATGATTGAAATTAAAATGTCTCATGGCGACTTATCTTTTGCCACGATTGAAGCAGTTGCTCGCTTTAATTACAACAGGGCAAAAGGTAATGACGCATCTCAAGGCCATGCTCCTACATGGGTTGAGCAAGTAGCACGTGAGATTAGCGGTTGCTTAGGTGAGATTGCCATTGCTAGATGGCAGGATAAATATCCATTTGCTTTGTTTGAAGAACGTAAGATGGGCGATGTTGGAGAATTTGAAGTACGCACAACTGCCTATTCCACTGGTAAATTACTTATTAATCATGATGATGATCCATCTCGTAAGTACCTTTTAGTAACCTTGCCTACCCACTATACCGCCTGTATTCATGGCTGGATGTATGGCTATGAGGCACAGACAGAGCAGTTCTATAACACAAGTATGCGTGCGCCAGTCTTTGCAGTACAACAACAATACCTTAAGCCACCTGAGACGATCTATGGATAACTGGGTAGAAGAAGCAGCCGACATTGCGACACAGGTAGCCCGCACTGTTCATAGAAAGTATCACACTTATTTTGACGTGTCTGATGTGCGTCAAGAGTTAATGGTCTGGGTATTGCGCCGCGATAAAAAGGTTCAGCAGTGGCTTAACCATGAACAATCATCCGAGGAATACAAGGGTGGCGTTAAGCAATTGGGTAAGACTTTATCTAGGCACGCGGATCGTTACTGTCGCAAGCGCAAGGCGCAATCTCTGGGCTATGCCATTGAAGATGAGGCTTACTACTCACCCATCACACTCTCGGAATTACTTCCGTTCGTGTGGTCGGACGTCGTTGAAACACGCGACGCTACCAAGCCACGTGTATCTGGTGGTGGCAATCCCGCTGAAGGTGGCAACTATGTTGTGCAATTGCTAGACATTCGCAAGGCACTGGCTAAGTTGGATGAGATGGATCGGGATGTTTTGCAGTTAAAGTTTGAGCATCAACTTACCTTTAGCCAGATAGCAGAGGAGTTGGAAGTCAGCGACACTACCGCACACCGTAAGGTGGATGGTGCTTTGCGTAGGCTTAACAACTATCTAGGTGGGCAGTCACCATTCACAGCAGAGGTGCCAGAAGATGACGTATGAGAAGCCAATTCACCATCCAGACTGCTATACTGAGATACGTAAGTCATTGGGTCATTCATATTATGAACTAATATGGAACTGTGTGGATGAATGTAAGTTGGGAGTATTAAATAATGAGTGAATTGATGTTTACTGTTACCTGTAATTGTGGTGTAAAAATTACTGGAATAAATGAAAAAGGTTTAAGAAAACTACTGACCAGGCATATAAATGAAGGACAAATACACGCTTGTTGGAAAGCCTTTTACGACGTAAGAGAAGAAACAGAATGGGAAAAGTTATTAAAACTTGGTAAAACTATGTTTGATGAACCATTGGGTGAGATATGAAGATCGTATTTTTTCATGGCGTAACAAGTTACTGGGGTTTTGGTATTGACTATGACCCGCACGACAGAGCGTTTATGATGAATGCTTTCCGTTGGTACATTGGCTTTGAGATTTGGACTAAGTAATGCCTAGTTATGAATACAGATGCGCCAAGTGCGCCACGCAATATGAGGTAGAGCGTAGTATCCATGCCGAGGCATCGGATCCGATATGTTGTGATACGCCTATGAACAGAGTATACTCAGCACCGCCTGTTAGGTTTAATGCATCGGGCTTTTATAGCACCGATAATCCTAAGAGATAAGTTTGCCAAAGGGGAAGTTGGCAATACAAAAAGCCCGCCGCGGATAAATCTCCGAGACGGGCTTTCTGTTTGCCGCTTCAAGCCTGGAAGGGTTAGCGAGCGGCAGACCTTAGTTTGTTCATCCATTCTATACAAGCATCCACGTCTTCATCTAACGTGAGATAGCCATACAGTTCTGTGTTATCTAGCCATTGGGTAATGCCAAGTTCGCGTAGTCTTCTACTGAAGATAACATATTCGTAGTCATCTGTTCCATCAACATACTTGATCTTTGGGAGTGTGTCTTTACGGATGAGATATGTACAGTGAACGACGTCACACTTGATAAGCCCTCTGACTTCGCCGTTAAGGATACGATAATACGCGAAGTTATCTTGGTAGTAACCAAATGGGTTTGCAATGTTGTGGTAGTTGGCATAAGGCTTATGTTCCTCTTTCCCTAAAGCGTAGCGGATAAGGGGTGCCACCACTGGTTGATTATATGATACTAGTTTCTTAAGCGTGTGGGGTAATACAAAGTTGTCCACGTCGCAGGTGTAGTAAAAGTCTGTCTCCCAGAAGCGTGCCTTATCTATGCCTTCCTGGCGAAGCGCTCCCAGCGCTTTAAACCGAGTTGGATTCCATTCATGTACGCCAAAGTTTTGTACAGGCGTGGCTATGTCGGAATCATCTACTTCAATTGAAGCCCACTCATACAATGATCTGTCGCTTTCATAGGTAAATGGGCTTTCACGACGCACTTGCTGATCATCTATCCAACTGTGGATAACATTCGCAGTTGCATCGTTATTGTTATTGGTTCTAAAGTATAGATAGATTCTGTCGCGTGGGTAGTCTATGTTGTCTAGGTTCTGTTTAAGCCATTCAGGCAGGATCTTTTCTTTATCCTTTGCCAGGATATGTATCAGGACCTTTGGCGCCTGCTTAATATGTGGGTATGTAATCATTTCAACTCCTTCTCAATAGTCCGAATAGTTAAGCATGGGTAATACACCACATTACTAACATCTTGAGTGCAATGCATACAAACAGTTTTAGTGTCAAAAATGCTTGGACTGGCAAACTCATTATGTAACTCCACTACTGCACGAATAATCGCTATTTTCCAGCAAGTATCGGCGTTTGGAGCAGAGTTTAATTTTGCCAACAATTCATCGTGGGTCATGACGCGCTTTTATCTCCTTCCAAGATACGTATAGCCCAGTCTAGACCATGATTGAAGCCATCCATCCACACTGCATCCTTATGTTCAAGCGGCAGTGTCGTCTTATTGCTTTCAATCTTGGCTATTATTTTAGTAATATCCATGGCGGCTTTCATTTCTTAAAGCCGCGCAAGCATCATTATGCCAGTGAAGTTTGATATAAAGCAAGCCCCATCGGATCTGTGTCTGCCAATTAGTCTTGTAATCAGTACCCATTACTTGATACTTCTCTGCTGGCCAAGCCTGTGCTATGCCCAGCGCACCGCCGTTTGTATTGCGTGCCTTGTAATTCCAGTGGCTTTCAGCCGTCCAGAGTTTATCCAGACATACCCACTGCTCACGCGTGGCGCCTTGCTGGTTATACAAGGCTCTGGCGTAGTGCTTAGGCGTCTCCAGATGGTCATGAACAGCCTCACAAGGGCAGAAGAAGCCCGCAAGTACACCGACTAGTATTAGGAAGCCAGCCCCGACTGTTCGTCGTCTGTGAATGTATTTTTTGTCCTTGAGAAGTATGTGACGTGTAATTGGTTTGGCCTTTCTCTCTTGGCGATATAGGTGGGAATAATTCCCTCATCGTCCGCGGCTTGCCTTACAATAAATTCCCACTTGTTAGAATCTTCTGGTCTTAGTCCAACTGCCTTGCGCCTTTCAAAGGGTAGAGATGCGGCATAAATGCCATGATCTATGGTTGCAGCGTCATCCATAGCGTATTCTATACACTTATCGTTGGCAAATAGTGGGCAACGCTGACATGTACGGATGGCAAATATCGCTTTGTCTACAAATTCTTGCCTATCATTATCACTGTGTGTGCGCAGGGAAGTGGCATCAGGGAACCACAATTCAGGATCATACTCGGCGCATAGGGGTTTATCTCCTGGCTTAATACTCATTATCTTCTTTCTTTTCTAGCATATAGACAAGCGAAAGGGCCATTAGCCCACCGACGACACACATGGATAAGACAACTAGGGCTAAATGTATAGTACTCATTCTCTATCATCCATCTCAATATTTGAGACAACGGCAAGGCGAAGTGTACGTCCGCCACCTAGATCTTTATCTGTATTCATGTCTGAGACGGCTTGATCATAGCCCGCCTGCCATGCTATTTGAATTGCTTGGTGTAGAGCGTCTACGGCGCCTTGCCCTAGTCGCTCGGTAACTGTTTGAGTCATGGTATACCTTTCAGAGTTGCCCGTGCGATTACGCGGGCGGTAGTAGGAGTATTTATTAAATTTGGTTGAAAGTCAATAGCCGACACGCTGCCAATAGCGTTTGCGCGGGCGTAGTTAGTACCCGTTAAGGCACTGCGTGCGGGTGTGTTTGAGGAATTGCCTCAGCGCCTCTTTAAGTGTCGGCGTATAGATAACATCACGACAACACGGGCAAGTAGTAATCCACTCACCCGCGTTTGTGTCGTGCTGATAGCAGGAGTCGCCCCTCAAAGCCATGAGGGAAAGTCCACCCCGTTAGTAATTCGGTCAATCTCCCTGTTGGCCCGTATCATCTCGGCGAGATGTATCACTTGTTCATCTGCCTTGTTATGGTCATCCGTTACGGCGTAGAAATCTGCCTCTGCTTGTCGTGCTTTCTCTTTCCAATACTCTAGGCGGTTATTTTGAGGCACAATTACACCCATTTCCTACGGGTTGAAGACAATCCCCGCACAATCGGGTTGTGATAAGGCGGTAACACGTTACGCACGTCCACCCTTTGAGCCATACCATTTCGGCGGTGTCGTAGTCGTCTAGGCAATCTTTACAAGTTGCCAAAGTGTTTTGGTTCATTATGCCACCGCCTTATTTTGCTTTACTACTTTTGAAAAGATAGAATCTAATTCCTCGCGGGTGATTTCCTGCACTAGCCAATTACTGCCCGCCTTGTATCCCGTAACGGGGCAAGGGGCTACCTCGTCCCACTTGACAGCCTTGTCTTGATGTTCACAATGACTGTTTAAGTCGTTTAGATGATACCTTTCCCAAAGGTCATAAATCTCTTTAATGCTTGCGAGGGTGTAGCCCTTTGCGGGGTGAGTAATGCGTAAAAGTTCCCTCATATTCTGCCCAAAAGAACGGATTCCGCGATCATGGACGGCGGAACCATACTTAGAAACTAAAGTGCCACTAAAAGAAATTTTTGTGTAGTTGTTGATACGTTCGTGCTTTATGTTCAAGGTTTCGCGGTTTTCTTGCTCATAAGAAAAATTCAAAAAGAACTTTTCGTCCTCGACATTTTTGCCCACTAGGATATTTTTAACGGCGGTCATTAGTTCGCCACCTTCTCGTGTGCTAGTGCTAAGCCCTTAAGGCGCTTATATTCGGCAGGTGATACGGTTATCTTCATCGTTTCGCCGTCGTCGTAACCTCTAATTGCCCCATGTCCTTCGTAGCCTTCCTCTATCCAACCGAGAACCTGCCCCGCGCTTGTTGTTCTAATCCACCCGCGACGAGGATTCCCGTTCGCGGTGTTAGTTGTTCCAATATAAATTAACATTTCTTGCCCCTTCCAAGAGGTTTTTTTGAGTTGCCATTGTTAGCCACTCACCACCCCGCTCACAATCGCTTCGCAATCATAAGCAGGATAGAAAGAGTCTAGCCGTTTGGGAAGTCGCAAGCAATAAGGCTATGAAAGCACCAATGCCCCGCGCCCATGTAGTTGATATGGTCTACAAGGTAGAACAAACCGACAAGTGCTGCCAATAGCGTAAGCGCTAGCGCACCCTTTCCGCGTTTAGTTATGCGCATTAGATGTTCACAGACTTAATAAACATCTGTTTAATCTCTTCTGCGCTAGGCATAGGCTTAGAGTCAAACTCTAGCGCGTGACAGTTTAAGCACCTTCCCTCTGGGAATACGCTCCATTGGTCAATCTTCATTTCGCAATCTGTACATTTCATTTATGACACCTTCACTTTCTTAGGTAAAAATGACTTAGGCATTGAATAAGGCTTAACTTCAATCTCCCCGTTAGGCTTAATCTTAAAAGAGCCTACGCGCCTGCCTGTCATCTTATAGACAGAGCCTACAATCGCGCCATCTTCTCTTTCTTGTCCGATTTCATAAAAGTACTCTGCGCCATCATTACCTACATAGCGATTAGACATCCCTGTCTGCTTGTAACACTCGCTAGACCAGATTCTCTCTGTCTCACTCGCTAGGCTTGTGCAACTGTATCCCATTTTATTACCCTTCCATAGGTATCGGCCTTGTGCCGATAAATGAAAGATACACGCGGGATACAGGCGTGTCAATAGTCAAACACGCATAAGTTTATAACGATTTGATAACGATTTGAGAGCGGTGTTTGTCTCATTATGTGAGACAGGCAAAGGATGATCTTGTTCCAATGGTTGAGGGTTGAGGCTCTCGTATCGTCGATGTCTGCCTTTGATTGCCTTCCGATTGGGCTGTTTGTCGGCGGTTTGGACAGTCCCCTCACATTCACGTCACAACGCCACTCAATGCCCCAAGTTCGCCCGATTATGCCACTCAAAGCCCTATAGAAGACAATCAAAGCCCCGTTAATCGCCCGCCAATTTTTGCCGTCTTATGCTGTGCGATTGCGCTGGCGGTAAATCTACAATTCCAAACCCGTTTCGCAACACGTTCAACCCGAGGGTTTTTAACTGTGGGGGTGTATCACTATTACTATCCACCAAAGTATTTTTTCTAAATATAGGCACCCAAAACGGGCAGTGTGACAAAAATCTTTTTTACAAAGTAAGCGTAAAATACTGACTTTAGACAGTGTGACGAACATCACACACCCCAAGTAGGGATAAACCGACTTTATCCCGCCTTAGTATATATAGGGATATAAATAATCTACACAGGTTACGTTCGGCTCTAGGCACACCGAGCCTCACAGCGAGGTTGCCGCTGAGACGAACTACTAACTACCCAATGGCAGCCTTTACGGGCTGCCTTTAACCCATAGGGTTGGGCGCGCAAGGCGCCCCCTAAAGATAACCCAAGTGTTGCCCATAGGCAACGCTTCGCGGTAGGAGAAATAGGTTTATGGCTAAACCAAAGTCTAATGCGTATAAGTTAGCCCCAGAGGCTACCTTATCCGCTCCAGAGGCAAAAAAGCGTCTCATCGCGCTGATTGCCGATGGAGTGACGGTGGAAGACGCTTGCCGCGCAGTCGGCAAGAGCGTCAAGTCATACGAGTATTATAGAACGTCCGATCCTCAGTTTAAAGAGGCGATTGACCTTTCTAGGGTCATCCAAAAAAGAAAAGGCGTCGTAAGTACTGAAGACGCCGAAATCTCGTTTGAAGACTTTCGCGAGAAGTATATGATGAGCAAGACCTTCCCCCATCAACGCAACATTACCTCGTTGCTAGAAGAAGGGGAGCCTGCTTGGCTCCACGGCAATATGACCTACGAAAAGGGATTTCCTAATTACGTCCTGGTCAATATGCCGCCCGAACACGCCAAGAGCATGACAGTTTCCATTGACTATGTAACCTATCGGATTGTCACCAATCCCAACGTTCGTATCAAGTTGGTTTCAAAGACTCAGGCAATGGCTAAAGAATTTCTCTACGCCATCAAGCAAAGACTTACATCACCCCAATGGGCAGAACTTCAAAGGCGCTACGCGCCAGTGGAAGGTTTTAAAGCCACCGCTGAGAAGTGGACAGCCGACACGATCTACCTAGAACGTGAATCAGGTGAAAAAGATCCTACCGTCCAAGCCCTTGGTATCGGTGGACAGATTTACGGCGCACGTGCCGATCTTATTATTTTGGATGACTGCGTCACCCTTGCCAACGCTGGTGAGTATGAAAAGCAGATCCGCTGGATTCAACAGGAAGTACTGACTCGTGTCGGTCCTACTGGAAAGATTCTCGTTGTCGGTACTCGCGTAGATCCAATGGATCTTTACCGCGAGATGCGCAACCCTGAGCGTTACCCAGATAACGTCAGCCCTTGGACATACTTGGCTATGCCAGCAGTCCTAGAATTTAAAGATGATCCAAAAGACTGGATTACCCTCTGGCCTAAGTCAGATCGTCCTTGGGATACTGATACTACCCCAGCAGATAACGATGGACTTTACCCGCGTTGGAGTGGACCGCATCTTCGCCGCCGTCGCGGATTGATTGACCCAAAGACTTGGGCGATGGTTTATCAGCAGCAAGATGTTGAGTCTACTGCCATCTTCTCACCTGAATGTGTACGCGGTTCTGTCAGCGGTATGCGTGCTATCGGCCCTATCATCCCTGGCGCACCAGGACATCCTGGCAATATCCAATCGCAATATATTGTCGCTGCTATGGATCCAGCCATGTCTGGTGACACCTTCTCTGTCATTATCTCAGGAGATAGAACCACAGGCAAGCGTTACTTGCTAGAGGCATCACGGATGCCAGCACCTACGCCTCAACAGATTCGTGACTTAATTTTTACTTGGACTGAGAAATACAATCCAAAGGTCTGGGTTATTGAGAAAAATGCTTTCCAGTTATTCTTGACTCAAGACGAACAAATCAACAACTTTTTAGCAACACGCGGTATTCGCCTCGTGCAGCACTATACAGGTTCCAACAAAATGGATCTTGAATTTGGTGTTGCCTCTATGGCGCCACTATTCGGCTCGTGCGACAACCAGGGCAAATACATGAAGAATAATCTTCTGGAATTGCCACGAGCCGACAACGAACATATCAAGGCACTGATTGAGCAATTGATTACTTGGTCAGCAGGAACAAAGAATAAGCAAGACGGTCCAATGGCCCTCTGGTTTGCAGAGACTCAGATGCGTGACTATATCAATCAGTCAGGCGCTTACGGCGGATCATTCGTGAAGAATCCATTTGCTTCACGCTATCAGACAATGAACCGCAAGGTTATTAACTTAGAAGAATGGCAACGCACGCAAGAAAAACTTGCGGCTAACGGGGGATACATAAGTGGCAATAGATATTGATGTACTTAGCGTCAAGGTGCGCAAGTTACGAGATAGATTCCATACTCGTGACGCTCGCTACTCTGACCTTATGGCTATTCGCCAAGGCGACATTCAACAGGTATTTCCTGGCGCATTCTCCGAAGAATATCCAAAGCCTATGGTGGCAAACTTTATTGATGTGGCTGCCCGCGATGTAGCGGAAGTTATTGCCCCACTTCCTGCCTTTAACTGCGACACAACAGATTCTATTTCAGATCGTGCAAGAAAGCGTGCCGATAAGCGCACCATGATTGTTGCTGGCTACCGCGACTCTTGCAACCTTCAGACCATGATGTATACAGGTGCTGATCGTTACCTTACCTTTGGTATGTTGCCTTTCATCATTGAGCCTGATTATGAAAACAATCGTCCAATGATTCGCATTGACAACCCAATGAATGCCTATCCTGAATTTGACCGTTTTGGCAAGTTGCTCTCATACACCAAGCGCTACCAAAAAACAGTACGCGAACTTATCAATGATTTTCCTGAGTACGAATCACAAATCCGTACACAATACGAGAGTCGCAATTCTGAGCGTATCCTTGAAGTTTATCGCTATCAGGACAAAGAAGAACTAGTTTTGTTTGTTCCTGAAAAGGGCAACCTTGTTCTTGAGCGTGCTAAGAATCTTCTTGATGAACTACCAATTGCTATTGCTATTCGTCCTGGCGTTGACTCTGATGAAAACCAACGTGGACAATTTGACGACATCATGTGGGTACAAGTTGCTCGCGCACGTATGGCAACATTTCAACTTGAAGCGGCACAAAAGTCTGTACAGGCTCCTTTTGCTTTGCCTTCAGATGTAAACGTTATTGAGATTGGTCCAGATGCAACTATCCGCTCTGCCAATCCAGAAAAGATTCGTCGTGTTGGCCTTGAGATTCCTAATGGAATATTTCAAGAGACTAGCGAATTAGATCAAGAACTTCGTGTAGGCTCACGTTACCCACAAGGTCGTCTAGGACAGCAATCAGGTTCTATCGTTACAGGCCGTGGTGTAGAAGCACTTATGGGCGGCTTTGACACACAAGTCAAAACAGCACAAGCAGTATTGGCTGACACATTCCGTCATGTCATGCGCCTATGCTTTAAAATGGATGAACAATTATTTGGTGATGTTGAAAAGGAAGTACGCGGCGTAACCGCTGGCGCACCTTACGAAATTACCTACACACCTAAAAAAGATATTGATGGTGATTATTGGTGTGATGTAAGTTACGGAATGATGGCGGGTCTAGATCCAAACCGCGCATTAGTATTTGGTTTACAGGCTCGTGGAGATAAGTTAATTAGCCGCGACTTTTTGCGTCGTCAGATGCCTTGGGATATGAACGTTACCCAAGAAGAAGAAAAAGTTGAAGTTGAAGAACTGCGTGATTCACTCATGCAAGCAGTTGCATCATACGCAAATGCAATTCCTCAAATGGCAATGCAAGGACAAGATCCAACAAAAGCAATTGTAGCACTCGCTGCCGCAATTAAAGGTCGTCAAAATGGCGATGCTATTGAAGATGTTTTGGCTCAAGCCTTTGCACAACAAGTCTCCCCGCAAGTTGCAGCCCCTGGTCAACCAGGCGAGGCTCCTGGCGGGGAACCTACTCCGCAAGGAATGCCGCAAGGTATGCCACAACCACCGCAAGGTGCAAAATCATCTGCACTGCAAAATCTACTTGCAGGACTTTCGTCTTCTGGCTCACCGCAATTATCTGCGAATGTAGCCAGACGCTCACCCGCCTAACGTTACGAGTGAGAAAAACAAAACCTATAGGAGAAAATAAATGGCAAAAGTAGCACCAGCCTTTAAGTCTGGATTGCAATCAGCACCTGTTAAGGTTGCTATGCAAGGTGGACATGGCTCATCAGAAGCAACAACACAAAAGACAAGCATCCAAGATGCTCCTTCAGTTAAGTCAACTGGAAAGTCTGACATTAAGTACACAGTACAGCCTTCTGCAACACGCGGAACAAACCCAGGCGCTAAGTAACCTTCATGCAAGAGGGCGAGCGGATTCCTACTCGTTTTAACAAGTGGGACATGTTTGCCCTTTTTGCTGATCTAATTTCTAATATTTTTATAGCCTTTGCTAATTTTGCAAATGCGCTAACAGGTATGTTTGATACAGAAGCAAGTTTCGTGGAAGATGAAAAACACTTTCACGAGTATGCCGCTCGAACCATTGAGACACTAAACGAGGGAGACTGACTATGCCACAGGCAAATAAGCCAGCAATGTCATCAGGCCCAGGGGCTTTAAGCCGACGCACCGATGGTGGACCAGCATCAAAGCAAGCACAACGTTATATCTCTGGTATGCCTAGTTATGGTGATGGCCAAGACTTAATGAACCTGCAAGCACAAGCACCAATGTCCCAAACACGCATCGGCAGCAATCCACCTTCACCTAGCGCCATGGCGCAAATGGCTCAACAAGGTGGACAGCCACAGCAACAACAAGCACAACCACAACAACCAGTTACACCTTTATCTGCACCTACTCAACGCCCAAATGAGCCAGTAACTACAGGTTCACCACTCGGTGCTGGAGCAGGTCCAGAAGCCATTGGCATTATGCCAGGTCAGGTTACACAAGGTGGACAATCTGCAAAAAATCTTGTGCAGGCTCTTGCTTCAAATCGTGACGCTTCTCCTGAATTGCAGGCCCTTGCCGCTAAATTAGGGAAGTAATTAATGTCATCAATGCAACCGATGCCACAAGTGCAACCTACTGCTCAGGCAAATATTGCTGGTGGACCAAATGTTAATACAGCAAATGACATGGTTCAAGGCAATCAAATGTTTGTTAAGCAAAATCCAGCATTAGCAGCCGTTGGTGTTGCATCTGGAAGTCAAGATACTTTTAATACACTTGCTGCGACTTCGCACATGATTGCGATTGCTAATGCTTTAGATGATCATATTGCCACATACAATTCTGCTGCATGGATGCGTAACGCTTTAAAATCTGTGCCAGATGTATCATCTGCACTTGTTCCAAATATGATTGAAACATTACAAGCGAGTAGGGCGGTTCAGTGAGTAATATTCAACCGCTACCAGCAGCCCCTGCACCAACTCCTGCACCGTCTCAAGGTGGATTTTTTAACGATATTAAAAACCTACCAGGCGAAGCAGTTAAAGCAGTTACTAGCCTTCCAGTAGTTGGTAAAGCAATTGGTACTGCTATGTCATGGGCTAATAAACCTTTGCAAGAAGTACAAAAAGATTACAAATTTATTCATAGCCTTTACGCGGATCATGGTTTTGGTGCTGGTTTACTTGGCACATTTGGCGTACTTGCAGGCGGAGCCATTGGTTCCATCCTTCCAGGTGAAGGTACAGTGCTTGGTGCTGGCATTGGTGCAGCATTAACCCGTAACATTCTTGGTCGTGTAGTTCCGACCTATCAAAATTCTTTTGACAAGTCTAATGATCCTAACTACCTTGTATCTTTTGGTAGAGATATTGCTCATGGGCTTTCTAACATTCCTGGTTTTGGCACTTTAGGCAATACAAACACTGGCCTTGGACAGGTTGTATCAGGCATCGCTGACGCTTCATTTGACTTTGAAGCAGATCCTTTGGCAACTGCAGGCAAACTTAACGGCGCACTTAAAAAAGGCAACAACATTGCTGTAGCAACTGAAGTAGATCCTGCTACTGGCTTACAACGCACAAAGATTGACCCAGATACTGGCAAGCCAATCATCCGTAATACATTGCCGTTTGCATCATCTGCCACTGGTTTGACCAACTTTCTTTCAGGAATGTCAACCAAGATCATTACCGCAGATCAATACGATCAGGTAATGGCTAACCCACTTCGTGCAGCACAAAATCGTGCTGTTAACGACATTGTTTCTGTAGCATCTAATCCAGATGCTTCATTGGCTTCTAAGGCTGGGTATATTCATACGACATATGGTATTCCTAACGGTTGGTCAGCAACCATGTCGAAGGCTTTGGCTAATGTTTCTAATCGTTTTGAAGCAGATCAAATTTTCAAGCAATCTTTGTATTCCAAAGAATTAGCAGATGCTGGTACAGCAACAAGTGAGTTGCGTCTTCCTTCACGCACTGTAGGTAAACTACTTAGCGAGAAGATTGGCCCAGATGCTATTCGCAATAGCGACCAAGCAACCAATTTTAATGATCAGGTAAACCTTCTTCTGCCTCGTAAGAGTGCAGTAATGGAGCCTGTCCTTAACGAAGATGGCACGCCTGCTTTGGATGCCAACAATCAACCAAAGATGCAACCAAAAACCAAAACAGTTTACGATGCAAAGGGCAATGCTAAACAAGAGCAGATATTTAAGATCAACGCTCCTGCATTATTTAAGCCTGGCAATGGTGCTATTATGAATGCTCTTGCTGGCAAAGTGCGCAGTTTTACAGGTAAACGTCCTTTGTCTTTTGACACAAATCAATTGGCTTTGTCTTCCGAAAGATTCGATCCTGCAGATCCAGGTGCAGCAGATACTGCTCTTAAAATGGCTTATCTTTCCATGCCAAATCGTCTTGCCGTTGAACATGCTGGAAACATCATGCTTGCAACTGATGATGGCGAACGTCTTGCTCGCTTTCGCGTGCTTCAGCAAGAAGTGCTTAAAAACCTTGGTATTGCCGATACTCAATCTAGCCAATTATTTAGTTCGCTTAAAGATGCCAGCGAAGGCAATGGCTATGACCATGCTGTTTATGGAGTTAATCAAGGGCAAGATGTTGGTGGAACTGAAATAAAACCTGAGTATGGTGGCGGAACTAAATCAGTTGCTATCACTCAAAGCCAACGTTTTCAAGGTGCAATGATTGATTTTAAAAAAGCACGTCAAGAACTTAGGGCTGCTAAAGCCTACGGTGCTTTGTATAATCCTGTAGATGATTTTTTTACTCATTACACAAACGTAATTTTTGCACCGTTGGCATTGCTTTCTCCAGCCTTTGGTCTTCGTGTATCTGCTGGTGAGGCATTACACCAAGTAATCCGTCGTGGATTGCCAAATTATCTTACCAACGTATTAGCAAGCACCATTGGCAATTTGGATAATAAATACAAAGCATGGCATTTAGATCGTTCTGCTATGTCATTTACAGATACAGATAAAGACGCAATTGATGCAATTGCTGCTGCTGAAGAAAAAGAAAAAGCAGTTGGTTGGAACGGTCCTCGCCCAGAAAAAACATCTAAGCAATTAATTGAGATGACAAAAAATATGTCTGAATCTGATTTAAAAGATTCAAAAATAAAAGAACAAATTGCTTGGGTTAAAAAATACGAAAAACAAGTTGGTCCAGTGCCTGGAATAATTACGGATAACGAAGTTACTAAAGAAATTCATTCTCGTAGCGAAACAATCCGCAAAACCTTTAAAGGTCTTGATGACTCATTAACAAGCAAGCAGGCTTGGAACAATGGCGTAAACGCTGCTCGTGCAGCACGATTTAAGATTATGCCATTGGGCTATCTTGCCAATCAATTTGCTAAATCTGAACTTTTGCCTTACTTTGTCAAAGACAAGATTCGTGCAATGGATCGTTTTCAAGATGTATACGGCAGTCGTGGACCAACGGCTGGTGTTTCTGCCGCTCACCAAGCAAGTCAAGAACTTGCGGCTAAAGAAGACATTGATGTATTTGCCAAAGAAAAAGGTCATGGATCGGTACCTGGTCAAGAACTTGCTGGCCTAACAACTGAGGATCCTCACTACCGCATGTACTTGGCTAAAAACCGTACTAACGCTGCAGCGGATTTGGCTCAACGTGATATTGCTCGTGACTATCTTAAAAGTTTAAAAGATCCTGAGTTTAAGGCTTTAAGCCCAGATCAACAATTTGCAAGCCTAGTAGATGCTCAAGCGGCTCGTATTCGTAATCCTAATATGTATCAGGCTTATCGTTCATCTATGGATGGATATACAAAATATGTTCCAGAGTCTTTTGCTAAGACTCAAATTGATCATTTACAAGGTCTTGTTCATGGGGCAAATAACAAAATTGACATTGACGCACTTCAGAAAATTGCTAAAGGCGAAGGCGTTACTGAGAAAGAATTAAAGTCATTGCCACAAGCGGCGTTACCAATCAAGGTACTTGGCCGTCTGCATATGCCTACAATTTCTGATTCACTTCAACGTGTAGAGCAAATGGGATACCGTAAGTTTGTTACTCCAGTTATGGATTACATTTCTCGTCAGCCTTTGTTTGCGGACTTCTTTACTCGTCGTTTATTAACTAACCAGCCTTTGATTGATATGGGTCTTCTTAGCGAAGATGAAGCAGTACGCATGACTGCGATGCAGGCTACACGTGAGATGATTCCAACAATTCACAGCCCTGCTATTCGTAGCCAATGGGCGATTATGCACCGTAATTTGCTACCGTTTTACTTTGCTCAAGAGCAGGCTATGCGTCGTACTGGCCGTTTGCTAATGACAAACCCACAGGCGTTTCGTGATTTTCAGATTGTACAACAGGGTCTAAACAACCCTGGTTTTGTACATACTGATGCCAATGGTCAAAAGTACATTGTTTATCCAATGCTTGGTGAATTTGGCAATGCCCTTTCTCGTGGTTTAAATTCTTTAGGCATGACCCAGTTCTCTGGTTTGCCAACATCTATTACTGGTAATACGGCGTCGCTATTGACAGTTTTGCCAGAAATTAAAACACCTGGCGTAAGCCCATTTGTCAACTTTGCTGCAAGTGAAATTTCGCAAAAGTTTCCTTGGACTACCAAAGCAGCCAACGCAACAACTGGCGGCTATTTGTCAAATAATTGGATTGACACATTTATGCCATCTTCAACCATGCGTGATTTGTTTAACGCAATGAACATGGATGATCGTGAGTCAACAGTTTACAACTCAAAGTTGTCTGCAATTGCCGCTGCTTATTACCATGGTGATTTGCCAGAAAACTACACATCTTTGCCAGCGTTTCAGCAAGCACAGATTTTGGCTAAGATTGAAAACAACGCCAAATCAAACTTGCTTATCAAAGGTTTGTTTGCATTCTTCTTGCCATTGTCTCCAACGGTAAGCAATGATTATTACACTAAAGATATGCAGACGCTACGCTCTGAGTATCTAAACTTGCTTAATACCAAGGATCCAAGCACGGGTGCTAACTACACAGCCGCTGGTGCTTTAAACAAGTTTCTTCAAGAAACAGGTTCACCTAGCAACCCTAATCGTGCGTTGGCTTACACAGTAGCCCGTACCCAAAATGGTTCAAGCGGTGCTTATGTTCCTTTGGCTGATTCAACAATTAGTTGGATTGATGGCAATCAAAAGTTGCTTAATAATCCAGCATATTCATCTGCTTCGCCATATCTTATCCCGCAGGTGGCAGATAGTGCAGATGCTTTGGCTGTTGAAAACAAATTGCTACTTGATCATTTCAGATCAAAGGTAACTTCGCAACAATTTCTTACCTCGCTTTATGTTAAGCAAGGTTGGCAAGATCTTGCGTCAAGTTATGCTGCTTATCAAACTGTTTTGACGGATGCTCGTAAATCTAACAATCGCCAAGCAGAATATAATATTGGTCAAGCATGGAAACAAATAACGGCAAATTATGGTCAAAGTAATCCAGTATGGTTTGCAAACTATAATGATCCAACTCGTCCTGTTCAGTCAGCAAAAGTAATTAGCCAATTTCAGACTATGAACCAAAAAGGTTTGTTGCCGAATACGCCTGAGGGCAATGGCATTAAAGACTTGCTTGCAAATTATCAGTATTATCACAATGGTTTATTGGCTAATACAATCAATGGCCAACATCTTCCAGGTTACTCAACCTTGATGGATGTTTGGTATACCTATGTGGATAATTTGGCTGTATCAAATCCTCGTTTGCAAAGCGTAATAACAAGCGTATTTAGAAGGGCTGTATAATGGCTACTCCAACAACACCAGCAATTCCAAATCCTGGTGGCAATGCATCAACACCAGCAGTTCCAAATCCTGGTGGTAGTTCCGCTGCGCCAACTCCTGCTGAAGTTGCTGCGCTTTTAGCGGCGGCTGGCGGCGCAAATCCTTACGCAAAAATGAAAACTTTTACAAATACAACAAGCACAACTCAAACATCACCACAAGATGTTGAAGGTTTGATAAACGCAACAATGCAATCAATGGTTGGTCGTAATGCTACTCCTCAAGAATTGCAAACATATGGTGCTGAATTGCTTGCGGCTGAAAAATCTAATTTTGGCACATTTAATGAACAAACTACTTATGGTCCTACTGGTAAGCGTGCCGATATTACAGGTGGACAAGTATCCAGTGGTATAGATGCACAAGGTTTTCTTCAAAGCCTTATCGGTGGTAGCGCCGATGCGCAATCATACAAACTAGCAACTAGTTATTTTTCAGCAATGCAAGAAGCATTGCAAAGTCAGGAGAACATTTAATGGCAACTACAAAAAAATCCATTTATGATCCTGCAACAACAAGTTTTGATCAAATTACAACTATTGAGCAAGCACAGGCTGCTGTTGATTACTGGAAAAATCAAATTCAATCTGGCCATGAAACAAGAGCCAATATTAAATCTCTTGCATTAGCAAGTCAAATTGAAGACAAATTATCTCCAACTACTGCAGCCAATGCAGCACCTGCTGCAACCTCTGGTCCAAGTGTTGCCGAAATGCAAAAAGAAGTTGCTGCGGCTCGTGAATCATTAGCACCTAAATCACCAGAAGTAACAAATCAAGTTCCCATTACTACTGCCACGCCTAATGCGGGTATTCAAACTACTACTCCCACTTCAATAACAACTCCAGTTGTTGATAGTAATACACCACCAACACCTAAAAAACCAATTAATATTTTTAAAATGGTTAAAGGTGTATTTACCTACAATGGCGAGGCTTACACTGGTTTAGATCCAAAGACTAATAATTATTATGTCAAGGGTAAACTGCAATCTGATGCAGACATTAAAAATGATTTTATCAAGAACTATGGCGCACAGGCAGCAGCAGTTCTTGCAGTACCAGAACTTTCAACACTTGTTACACAAGCAGTTAAAAGTAATTATACCAAAGATCAATATGGCGCAGCATTTCTTAATACTACATGGGCAAAACAACACCCTGGTTCTATTGGAACTGCAGAACTGCAACGCCTTTCAGATCCTTCTGGATACAATATTGCTTACAATAGAAAACAAGCACATGCTCAGCAACTAGCAAACGAATTAGGCGCTAATTTTGATTCAAGCCTAATTGGTTCACAAATTGATGCTGCAAATATTAACAATGCAGATGCAACTAAATTTGACCAAGCCGCTGTTACGGCAGGTAAAGCAGACATTACTACTTGGATGATGCAAAATCCAAACGCCACAGATGCTGAAATTCAACAGCATATGGCTAAAGCAATGCTTAATTCAGGTGCGGTAAGTGCAACTACAGGCGGAACAATATTTAATACCGCTCAATCATTGGCTAGTATTGCTCAGCAATACGGACAAAGTGGACTTTACAATCAAGGAATGCTTAATTCATATGCAGCCAATGTTGCCGCTGGTACACAAGGCTACGATGTAAATACTTTTATGGAACAACAAAAGCAAAATGCTATGAATATTTACAAGCCATTTGCTAATCAAATTTCCGCTGGTGCTACCGTTTCAAGCCTTGCAGATCCTTATGTTAATACAATTCAAAACCTTCTTGAAGTATCACCAAGTGATGTACAACTTGGTGCTACAACAGGTTATGGTGCAATGGTATCAAAAGCCATGATGGGTGATGGCACAACCGCTATTGATCCACTTTCATTTGCCAATACCGTTCGTTCTCAACCTGAATGGCTTAATACAAAAAATGCTCAATCAACATTGCTTGGCAATGCTAATTCGATTATTCAGAATATGGGACTTGGCTAATGGCTGTTTCAGATATTTCCGTTGAACGGATGATTAACCTTGGCGTCTCACCAGCCAAGGCAGCATCAGCAGCAGTAGCGGCTTCAAATACTACTAGCGCTGCTGGGTTTAATCAAGTTGTTTCAGATGCTGGTGGAACTGTTACTACATCACCAACATATCCACCTGCTGGCACACCGATTTCTCAATCTGCATCACCAAACGCTGATGGTACTTTTACAATTACAACAGTTGTTGCAGATGGTAAAGGTGGGCAAACAACAACAACATCTATATCTGGCACACCAACAGCAACAACAGCAGCCAGCGACGCTCTTGCTGCACAGCAATTAGTAAACAAAACAAATCAAGCAAATGCTGCAGCACAGGCTACAGCGTTACTTCAATCTTATGGTTTATCTGCAGACATCGGTGCTGGTATTACAGCCCTTGCTCAAAATGGTCTTGACTCTACAACCATTACCAGCATTTTAGATGCCCCAAATCCAACCACTGCAATTACTGCTCTTGGACTACAAGGCTCACAACTAACAGCAGCCAACCAACTTATTACATCATGGCAGGCTCGTTTTCCTGGCAATCAGGCTCGTATTGCTGCTGGTCTTAACCCAATTGATCCTGCAACATATATTGCCAATGAGACTGCATATAAGCAAGTAATGACAATGGCTGGTATTCCAGCAAGCAGCCCATTAATGCAAACATCATATCTCGGCAATTTAATGGCACAAGATGTTTCTCCAGCAGAAGTACAACAGCGTGTATCTACAGCAACATCTGCTATTCAAAATGAAGATCCAATGGTTATTGCTCAATTGCAAAGCCAATATGGACTTAGCCAATCATCAATTCTTTCACACCTTCTTGACCCAACAGTATCTGCACCTGTTATTCAACAGGAATATAACGCAGCCACGATTGCTGCAGAAGCGGCTCGTGCTGGTGTGGCAATTACAGTTGGTAATCCAAATGCCAATGTACAAGGTGGCGGATTGCTTAATAACAATTCACTTCAAATGCAATTGGCTGCACAAGGTGTTACACAATCTCAGGCACAACAAGGCTTTCAGGCCATTGCAGCGCAACAACCAGCACTTGAATCAATCGCTGGTCGTTACGGGGCAGGTATTACTGGCCCAGCAAACATCGGTCAAGCACTCACGGCAGCAACCTTTAACACCACAGGTGCCGCTGCAGCGCAGCAACAAATTAATTTACTTAAGACTGCTGAAACATCAGCATTCAGCGGTTCAGCAGGTGCCGTTACTGGCAGCCTAGGTCCACGAGATACAAGCGGACTGCAATAAATAAAATCCGTCACTAAAAACCAGCATAGATGACGCGTATTAAGACTGGTAGTAAGAGCCAACCAACCTTCCCCTGGGTGAAGTTGAGGCTTACGCATCCGACAACGAAAGGGAGTGCCATATGGCAAACCAATATGAAGACGAAGAAGACGATCTAGATATTGAACAAGAAGTTCAATCAGATGGTCCTGCCAATCTACGCAAGGCTTTGAAAAGAGCAGAGCGTGAAAAGAAAGAACTGTCTGAACAACTTGCTCAGATCCAATCGGATCTTCGCAGTCGTTCCGTAAAGGAAGTATTGGCAACGAAAGGCGTACCTGACAAGGTAGCCAAGTTCATACCAGGCGACGTCAGTACGCCAGAACAGATTGACTCATGGCTTGCAGAAAATGCCGATGTATTCGGCCTTGCACCCGCAGGTGAATCTGCTCCTACCGATCCAGAGAAGGCAGCAAATCAGGCATCGTATCAACGAATCAATGCCGCTACTCAAAACGCAGCAGCACCTACACGCGACGCAGACCTTATGGCCAAAGTCGCTGGTGCAAAGTCTGTAGACGATTTAAATGCGTTAACAGGAAATTTGAGCCAACGCCGTCGGTAGTTAATTCTATCCATCGCACGAAAACCCTAAAGAAAGAAGGTGACACATGAGCAACGCATATACAGATACATCATCTGGTTCCCTTGGTACTTCTCTAGTACAAACAGCCTATGATCGTTATGTTGAATTCGCTCTCCGTGCTGTGCCTCTCATCCGCGACGTAGCGGACAAGCGCCCAGTACAACAGGCTATGCCTGGTTCGTCTGTAGTATTCCAGATTTACACAGACCTATCACAGGTAACAGCACCACTTTCAGAAGACGTTGATCCAGATGCTGTAGCCCTAGGCAACACAACACCTATCACCGTCGCTCTGAATGAATATGGAAACGCTTCACTTGCTACACGTAAGTTGGAGTTGTTCTCACTCTCAGACGTTGATCCAGCAATTGCTGACATCATCGCCTTCAACATGGCTGACTCACTTGACACAAACGTTTTGAACGTCCTTGTTGGTGGACCAAATGCAATTGCAAAGGTAAACGGCGCAATTGTATCTACCTATGCAGGTTCATACACAAACGGAACCACACAGGCTCTTGTCAAGAATACAGACGTTATTTCAGCAGCAATGATTCGTACAGCAGTTGCAAAACTACGTGCGAACAAGGCTGTTCCACGCCAAGGAGAATACTACTGGACTGGTATCCACCCAGAAGTTTCATACGACCTTCGCTCCGAAACTGGAGCAGGCGGATGGCGCGATGACCATAAGTATGCAGAGAATGGTGCGTCAGAATTCTGGCCAGGCACCATCGGAACTTACGAAGGTTCTATGTTCGTAGAATCACCACGTTTGTTCAACACAACTGATGGTACAGGCGCAACAGGTAACACAGGTACTTTCGGTACATCTGGTTACACATACGGCACAGGCGGAGTACGCGTATTCCGTACACTTGTTGCTGGTAAGCAAGCACTTGCAGAAGCAGTTGCCGAAGAGCCACACGTTATCTTCGGACCAATTGTTGACAAGTTGATGCGTTTCCGTCCAATCGGTTGGTACGGTGTACTCGGCTGGAGCCGTTACCGTGACGCTGCATTGGTTCGTTTGGAATCAACTTCAAGCATCCACAGTTCATAATTGAACTAGTTGTTGTCCTGCCCTCGCACGTGGGGGCAGGCAACAACGCTTACGAAAGGAAGCCATGACATACATTTTTAAAGCCCCAACGGTTGATGAATCACCAGCGGGTTTTAGTCGTTTGTTTTGGCGTTACAAAATTGCACGCGGAGACAGCATTCTTGTCTATGGCACAGCCATTGTACGTGAGCGTACACCTGGCGTTGATGAAACACAAGCAGCAGACTACTGCTATTTGGGTGGACATGAATATGTTATCACTCAAAATGAAGTTAATATTTTAACAAACGGCGGTTATGGCTATTGCATAACCACGATAGCATAGGAGATAAAGTGACACCAGGCAGATACAACATTACTGTTATTCAAGGTACAACTTTTACACTTGCTCCTATTTGGAACATTAGCAATCTTCCAGTCAATCTTGCTGGATATAGCGCGGACATGCAAGTACGCGATGTAAGCAACAACCTTATCGTGGAACTATCCACCTTCAATGGAAAGGCTGTTATCAGCCCTGGCCTTGGCCAAGTAACTTTTACTCTTACAGCAACACAAACAGAAGCAAATAATCTTCCTGCTGGAAATTACACCTATGCAATTAATTACACAGATACCGCTGGTAATGTGTATCAAATCCTTGCTGGCGCATTTGTCGTACAGACAAGCGTGGTGCAATAATGGCTAGCACAGTAAATAGTATTTCAACAGTTTTAATTCCTACAACCACAAATGTTTACAATGTGGCTATTCAGGAAAATCAAGTTATTGAATTAGGACCAGTTGGTCCTCAAGGTATTCAAGGAGCAGCAGGTGTTACAGGTGCAACAGGACAAAGTATTACAGGATCCACAGGTCCTACAGGCAGCAAAGGACAGACTGGCTCAACTGGCTCCACAGGAAGTACAGGCAGCACAGGCTCTACAGGCTCAACAGGATCCACAGGTTCTACTGGATCTACAGGTAGTATTGGCAGCACAGGGTCTACTGGATCCACTGGGTCAACAGGAGTAACTGGTGCGCAAGGCAACACGGGTAGCATTGGTAACACTGGCCCTACTGGGTCTACTGGCAATACTGGTTCGCAAGGGCAAACAGGTCCAACAGGATCTACTGGAGCGGTAGGTAACACTGGTGCAACAGGAACAACTGGACCAACTGGCAGTACAGGAAATACAGGTGCCACAGGAATTGTTGGCCCAACTGGACCAACGGGTAGCACAGGTTCTCAAGGAAGCACTGGGCAAACTGGATCAACTGGAAGCCAAGGTAACACAGGTCCAACTGGAGCCGTAGGCTCTACAGGAGCCATTGGAAACACGGGGGCTACAGGTAATAC
>Ga0208616_1000103_pt1 | contig 29610 bp, 52 predicted proteins | sample CryBogCBE16Oct07_FD_184575 | JGI IMG/M metagenome (GOLD analysis project Ga0208616, IMG submission 184575) | Freshwater microbial communities from Crystal Bog, Wisconsin, USA - CBE16Oct07 (SPAdes) (version 2) | ecosystem: Environmental > Aquatic > Freshwater > Lake | place: Crystal Bog... | reverse complement strand
GTCAAGCAATTAACCAAGACGCAATCGTGAAGTTATACGGTTGGGCTGGTAACTTGACAACTTCTAACCGCTTCCTACAAGGCATTTTGACCAACTAATAGATAGGGGGAAACCCCTATTTATAAAGGTCTATTTAATTTACAAAGGAAAAAATCATGGCTTATAGTACTCTCCCTATCGCTGGTGTAAACCTTAATGGTGTTACTCCAACCGATTTCGTTTTGACCAACGGTTCTACTGTTGAAACAATCCCAGCATTTGGCCCACTCGGTGCTGAGACTTTTGGTAACACAGGCTTGCGTTATGTATTCGCACAAGCTGGTGCTGCTATTTCTGCCTCTACAACCGTTTGCGCTATCAATGCTTCTACTTTCCAAGTAGCTGCTACTGGTGGTGCTTACACATCCCCAGGCGTTGCTTTGGCTTCTGGTGATTGTGCTTGGTTCAGCGCTGCAAGCGTATAAGTTTTACCCCTGTAGTACACTAGGGATTCCCTCAAAAGGGGAGTCCCTTTTTATCTTTTAACAACCTAATCCCTTAGGAGAATTAAATGGCTATTGAATCAGATGTACGAGGTGCTGACGCACTATTAACGGTAAAGTTTTACCGCAAACCTATTGAAATTAAAGACGAAACCCTTGCACAAGGCAGACCTATTTTTAGAGATGCTGACTGGGTAACAATTTACACCCCTGGCGACCAATTAAACATTATTGACACTATCGCCCAAGACCGCCATAAACTGCGTTTTCCAGTCCAATGGGCGGCATACCAAAATAAAATGGGTGGTGAACAGACTTTAACTGGCACTCCTATTGAACATTGGCCTTTGGTAAGTATGTCCCAAGCAGAGGAATTAAAAGGTATTAAATTCCGTACTGTTGAAGATGTTGCAAACTGTTCAGACCAGCAATTACAGCGTATTGGCATGATTGCAGGCATGAGTCCTCATTCCTTTAGAGAAAAAGCACGCACTTTCCTCAATTTGGCTCAAGATACTGCCGAAATTGACAAGCGTAATGCTGAATTAGCACAACTCAAAGAGGAAAATGCTAAAATTAAGGCTGAAACAGAGGCGAAGCTGGCACAAATGCAAGAACAAATGTCAGCGATACTTGCTGCTGTTGCGGAAAAAACCCCCAAAACACGCAAAACAAAAGCAGTAGAGGCCTAATATGTCCCAAACGATGCTCCAACTCGTGCAACAAGTAAGTGCAGAGTTAAACCTTCCAGTACCTACCTATGTAGCTGGTAATCCTGACACCAATGTCCAACAAATTTTGGCATTGATGAATGGTGCTGGTTACGAGTTATTGAAAGAATATGACTGGCAGGCCTTGGAGAAGGAGTATCGTTTCTACACCCAATTCCTTAATGCAACAGCTACTTCTACACAAGGTAGCTATGTATTAACCAATGTCAGCACAACTACTGGACTAAATACTAATTACTCCATTACTGGATACAATGTAAACCAAGACACTTATGTTTCCGTTGTAAATGATGCTACAACCGTAACAATGAGTCAGGAAGCCTCTTTAACAGGCACAAATAGCGTTTTATTTGCACAGACTATTTATCCCCTTCCTTTTGATTTTGAAACCATTACAGACCGCACCCATTGGGATAAAACAAAACATTGGGAAATGCTTGGCCCTGAAGATGCCCAACAATGGCAATGGCTAAAGTCTGGTTATATTTCAACTGGCCCACGAGTCCGTTGGCGTATTCTTGGCGGTACTTTCCAAGTATGGCCTCCAATGAATACTCAAGAGTATTTAGGTTTTGAATACCGTAGTAATGCTTGGGCAGAGTCCGCAACTGGCACACCATTACAACAATTTACCAATGACTCAGACACGACTTTCTTTGACAGTCGTATTATGGTTATTTATACAAAACTTAAATATTTCCAAATTAAAGGTTTTGACACCACTTCATTAACGCAAGATTATCAGCGTTATTTGTCTATTGCTAAAGCCAATGACAAAGGTGCGCCTAACCTGTCATTTAATCCTAACCCAAGCAAAGTGCTTATTGGTTGGGCTAACATTCCAGATACAGGCTATGGTACTTAATTATGCAGCCACAGCAAAATACTGCTACAACCGCTTCTTTAACTGCGCCTGTTGGTGGTTGGAACGCTAGGGATTCTTTAGCGGCAATGCCGCCTACTGACGCAGTAAACCTGACTAATTTTTGGCCTACTCCTACTGATGTTAGGCTTAGAAATGGTTGGACTAAATATTCCACAGGCATTACAGGTCAAGTAAATACCGTAATGACCTATGCTGCGCCAAGTGGTCAGCAGTTATTGGCTGCCGCAGGGACAAAAATATACAACTGTACAAATTCTGGTACAGCTACTACCTCTTATACAGGTATTACTAGCGACAAAATGCAATGGGTGGACTTTTCCAACATTGGCGGATATTACTTAGTAGCTTGTAATGGTTCTGACCCTGTAATGGTTTATAACGGTACTTCATGGCTTAAAATTGCCACGACTTCTACTGGTCAAACTATTTCTAGTATTACCCATACAGGCAATGTTGCTACATTAACAACCTCTTCTGCACATGGTTTAATTACTGGAAACCAAGTCACTATTACAGGTGCTACTCCTAGTGATTACAACGGTGTTTACATTATTACCGTTACTAGCACTACAACTTTTACTTACACAATGGCGACTACGCCAAGCGGAAATGCTAGTGTTGTAGGCACTTATATTCCATTAGGAATTACAGGCGTAGACTCCAGCACTTTTATTAATGTCAATTTGTTTCAAAACCGCCTATATTTCACGCAAGAAAACACCCTTAAATGCTGGTATTTGCCTGTTAATTCTTTGGGTGGCGCAGCGCAAGTTTTAGACTTTGGCGGTATTGCAAGAAATGGTAGCTTTTTACAAGCTATGGGTACTTGGACTGTTGATGGCGGACAAGGCGTAAATGACCACGCAGTTTTTGTTACTAAAAATGGTGAAGTAATTGTTTACCAAGGTGGTGACCCTTCTGACGCAACTACATTTTCATTAGTAGGTGTTTGGCAATTTGGCGAAGTATTTTGCAGAAAGTGCTTTTTTAAGTTTGGTAGCGACCTTTTGTTATTAATGAAAGAAGGTTTAGTACCTCTTTCTGCGGCATTACAGTCTGACCGTTTAAACCCAAGGGTTTTCTTAACAGACAAGATTTACTACGCAATTAACCAAGAAATTGCCCAATATGCAGACAATTTTGGATGGCAAATTACCTATTTTGCTGACCAAACCATGCTGCTTATTAACATTCCTTCAAGCACAGGCACTCAGCAATATGTAATGAATACCATTACAGACGCATGGGCGCAATTTACCAACATTTCTACTACTTGTTTTACTTTATTTAACGACCAGCTTTATTTTGGCGGAAGTGGTTTTGTAGGAAAGTTTTGGGACAGTAATGCCGACAATGGCAATAACATATTTGGTAATGCACAACAGGCTTATTCTTATTTTGAAAGTCCAGGGCAAAACAAACGATTTACATTAATTCGCCCTATTATTCAATCTGACAATGGTGTGCCAACTGTTTTATGTAACATTAGTACCGACTTTCAAACAGTACCTCCTGTAGGTCAGTTAAGTTTTAACCCAGGATTGACTCAAGTAGGCACTTGGGATAACGGTAAATGGGACTTAAACAAATGGGGTGGTGGCTATTTAACCACTAAAAACTGGCAAGGTGTACAAGGTATTGGTTTTTCAGCCTCAGTTAATATGAATGTGTTGTCGCAAGGAATTGATTTTCATTGGGTTTCTACCGACTATGTATTTCAAAAGGGGGGAGTCCTGTAAGTGCTTGAAACTAATCAGGAATTGCTTAAAAAATGGGCAGGAAATAATCTTCCGCAAGCGTCAAATGCTCATTATTTAGGTAATGTGATTGATGGAAAAATTCGTGCTGTAGTGATGTATTGTAATTTTTTTGGTAAATCTTGCTGTATTCATGTGCATGGCGAGGGTAATCATTGGGCTACTAAAAGTTTCTTAAAAGCAGTCTTTCATTACCCTTTTAACATATTGAAATTAAAGGTTATAATTGGCACAGTCGCAGGCAACAATGAAAAAGCCCTAAGACTAGACCGACACCTTGGTTTTCGAGATGTTGCCACTATCCCAGACGCACACGATGAAGGGGATTTGGTAATTTTGGAAATGCGCCCAGAATATTGTAAATGGGCATAAGGAGATAGTAATGGGTGCAGGTACAGGTGTATTTTCTAATGCAGGGCAAAACGCTACAGGGACAACAAATCCTTATGCAAACACAACTAGCCCTTATGTGCAAGCTGCACAGCAAACAGCGCTTGGAAATTTAGCTGGCGCACAAGCCGCTACTGCCGCAAACCGAGTAAATCAATCTACTCCTTACGGCAATTTAAACTATGTACAAACTGGCACAGACGCTAACGGAAACCCAATATATTCCGCTAACCAAACATTTAGTCAGCCATTACAAAATACATTTGGCAATATTTCTAACAATGTGCAAAACACTAGCGCACAAGCATTTAACCCTACTAATTTGCCAAGCACAGGAATTAACCCTGGACAGACTTACCAAGCGGCTGAAATGCAAATTTTGCAACCGCAACTACAACACCAGCAACAAATGGTTAATGACCAACTTGCAAACCAAGGTATTCAGCCTGGTTCTGAGGCATATACTTATGCCCAAAATCAGCTTGCAAATAACCAAAATAACTTGTTGGCACAGGCTACAACACAAGGTCTTAATGCTGGTTTAACTGCTAACCAACAAGCCTATAACCAACAATTACAGACTTATAACAACCCATTGCAACAATTAGCTGCATTTAATACTGCTTCTAATCCTGGTTATGTAACTCCTTATACACAAGCTGCTACAACAGGCCCTGACTATAATGCCGCTACTCAAGCACAACAAAACGCCCAAATTGCCGCTAATAATGCAGCCTTAGGACAGTCTACTAATCTTACAAGTGGTTTGTTTGGACTAGGTTCTAGCGCAATTACCGCAGCTGCACCTTCTATATTGTCATCTTTAGGCCTATAAAATGTTTAGAAGTAAACATTCAGGCTGGACTTGGGAAGGTAAACGCACCCCATTTGGAAACGGTGGCGGAGTTATTTCTGACATTGGAAATGCAGTTAGCAATGCTGTTTCAGATGTAGGTAATATTGTCCAAAATGATGTAATTACACCCATTAGTAATGCTGGTGTTTCTATTGACCAAACTGTTAATAATGCCATTCCTGGCGGTTGGGCTACAGTCGGTGGCGCAGCACTTTTAGCTGCTGGTATTGCTGACCCTACATTGTTAGGTCTAGCTGACTCAGGCGCTTTAACTCCTGCTGCATTAGCTGATGCTGGAGTGCCACAATCTACCATTGACGCATTAGGAAGCGGTACAGGTTTAACAGGTGGCGCTGGTGGTTCTACAGGACTTCTTTCTGGCGGCACAACCGCTGGCATTACTGTGCCTACAGGTTCAGCCATTGCTGTAGACCCTGCTATTGCTGCTGGTAGTGGCGCTGATTTAGCTGCTGCTGGCACAACTGCTACTGGCGCAGCAACTGGTGCTGGTTTAAGTGGTACAAGTGGATTAAATGCCGCTTTACCTGCTGCTGGTGCAAATGCTGGTGCTGGTACAGGTTTATCTGCTTCTTTAGCACCCTCTTCGGTATTAGGAACAGGATTGCCTGGTGGTGGAGATATTGGAGTTGCCTATCAATTAGGCGCTAATGGACTTCCTGCTACAGATTGGTTAGGAAACCCTATTGAAGCGTCTTCAGTCGGTTTAAATGGTTCTACAGCTACTTCTTCTATATTGCCAAACCCAACACAATTAGCAACAGCATTAAAAAATTTAGGCGCTGCAACCCAAAAAAATGCCACGCAAACATTACCAACTGTGCATTATCAATCAGCGTTTTTACCAAGCGCACAAACTGTACCAGTAGAAGGTTCACGATTAACAACAACGCCAACTGCATTAAAATTGGCTAGTCTGCTTCAATAGGAAATAATATGGCACAACCAGCTTCTTTAACTGACCAAGCATTATTAGCTACTGACCCACAAGCTATGGCATTGTCACGCCAACAGCAAATGGCAGATTTGCTTACTCAAAATAGTACGCAGCAACCTACTGGACAAGTGATTTCTGGTCGCTATGTAGCACCTTCTTGGGCGCAACAATTACAGCCTTTGTTTAATGCTGCTGCTGGTGCTTATTTAAGCCATAACGCTGAAAATAAACAATTAGCATTGGCACAAGCATTGCGTGATAAAAAATTACAAGAACAACAAGACATTATGGAAGCCTTAAATAAAGGCGACACTAAAGGTGCTTTAGGTCTTGCAACAAAAGCAGAATATGGTGGAAAAGAATTTGTGCCTTCATTAATTGCTGCAAATATTCCAAAAGCTCCTGAACAACTTTCTGAAAAAGACAAAGCAGAATTAAAATTAAGAGAAAGAGAATTAGGACTTCGTGGCGCTGAACTTGGAAAAGGTCAAGTTGTTGAAACTCCACAAGGCGCTGTTTTAATTAATCCTTTTACTGGAAAAGCTACTCCATTAAGTATTAATGGACAACCTATTCTTGGAAAAGGAAATTTAACAGAATCACAAGGTAAAGCTGCTGTATTTCATAGCCAAATGGTTGGCGCAAACAATGAATTAAATAATGTTTACGCAAAAGGTTTTAATCCTAATAGCCCAGTTTCACAAGCAACTACAGGAATGGCTGGTGGAATGCTTAACTTTTTAACACCATCTGCTGCACAACAAGCTAAACAAGCACAAAACCAATGGACTGAAGCATATTTACGCTTTAAAACTGGTGCTGGCACTAATGCCCATGAAATTGAAGCAAACAGAAAAACTTATTTTCCAGATATTGGAGATAGTCCTGATGTGGTTGCACAAAAAGCTCGTATGCGCCAACAAGCACAAAATGACATTTCGATTGCTGCTGGCGTACAAGGTTCAAATTTAGGTGTTCAACCACAAATGCAACAAGCGCCTATGCAACAAGCACCTATGCAAAATCAACAAACCCCAAGTATGTGGGGTAAAGCTACAGTAATAGGTCAATAATGCCAATATATTCAATTTCTGCCCCTGATGGCAAAACATACCAAATTGAAGGCCCTGCTGGTGCTTCACAAGAACAAGTACAGGCTGAAGTTTTAAGACAAAACCCTAATGCTGGAATGCCTCGTGCTTCTGCTGGTGCTTTTGGAGAAACAGGTGGTGGTGCAGCGCTTGGAAAACCAATTAATCGTGGCGCATTAAATGTTCAAGAAACACCAAGACCATTAGAGTCTTCATTAGTAGGCGCATTAAAATCAGGAATTATTGACCCAACATTAGGTGTAGCGCAATTAGCTAGTGGTGGAAATATTGGTGGTGCAGCAGCACAAAATTATGCCCAACAAGCGAAACCATACCAAGAAGCAAACCCTGGTTCTTATTTAACTGGGCAAATTGCTGGTGGCATTGCACCTGCTGCTGGTTCATTAAAAGCTATTGGCGCTATTCCTAGTTTTGCTAAAGCTGCACCTGTTTTGCAAACAATAAGCGCAAGTGCTTTGCAAGGCGCTGTAATGCCTAATGAAACAGGTAAAACTGGTACAGAATTTTATAAAGAAAAAATTGCAGAAGCACCAGTAAATGCTGCATTAGGCGCAATTCCAGCAGCAGTTGGCAAAGGCGGTGAATTATTAGGTTCTTTGTTGCGTAAAGGTGCTGGTGTTTCTACTGGTGCTGGTGAAGAAGCATTTAGTCAAGCATATAAAGCTGGTAAAACAGGCAATGAAGAATTTTTACAAAATATGCGTAATGAAGTGCCAATGGAAGATGTACTTAATAAAGCTAAAGACGCTTTGGCAGAAATGCGTTCACAACGCAGTCAAGCATATAAACAAGGCATTGAAACTACAAAAAATAACCAAGTATTTTTAGACTTCAAACCAATTAAAGAAGCATTTACCAATACTTTAGATAGTTTAAAATCTAAAGGAATTGGCGAAGAAGCGTCAAAAGTTGGCCCTGACACAATGAAAAAAGTCAGCGAAATTCGTGGCATTTTAAATGAATGGGAAAAGAAACCAACTCTTCATACTGCTGGCGGTTTAGATGATTTAAAACAACGATTAGATGATGTTTATTCAGAAGGCATGACTGACCAAGCCAAGCGTATTCTTTCAAATACTCGTAATGCCGTAAAAAATACTATTGTTTCTCAAGATGAAAATTATGCAAAAACAATGGCAGATTATGAAAAAGCATTAGGACTTGAAAGAGAAATTGAAAGGTCATTGTCATTAGGAAAAGACAAAGCGCAAGAAACTGCATTAAAAAAATTGCAGTCTTTGACACGCAATAATGTCAATACTGATTATGGTTTCCGTCAAGAATTAGCTAATAAACTAATGAACCAAGGCGGTCAAAATTTAATGCCAGCTATTGCAGGTCAAGCTGTTAATTCTTGGACTCCTAGAGGTTTAGTGGGGCAAGGACTTGATGTTGGCGCTGGTTTAGGTGCTGTTATGACTGGTGGAGCTAATTTGCCAGGTTTAGCAGCTACTATGGCAACAACTAGCCCTAGATTAATGGGTGAAACTGCTTATAAAGCAGGACAATTAGCGGCAAAAGCACCACAACTTACAAACCAACAAAAGAAATTGGCGCAGTTGTTATTGATTAAACAAGCGCAAGAAGGAGTTAAATAATGAGTCGTAACGGTAGCGGTATATATTCTTTACCTGCTGGCAACCCAGTTGTCACAGGTACAACCATTAGTTCAGCATGGGCAAATAGCACACTAAGCGACATTGCCAATTCATTAACTCAATCTATTGCAAGCGATGGTCAAACAACTATGGCTGGCAATTTTAATATGGGTACATACCAAATTAACAATATGGCAGACCCTACATTAGCACAAGACGCAGTTACTTTAAATTACTTGTCGGCTGGTACTTATACTATTAATGGAGGGGCTTTCTAATGAATTTTTCAATCGTTTGGATTATGGACAAGTTTGGTTTTGTGCCAAAGGCTTCTGTTGATTTTCAAGAATGGCCTTTCCCTGTACCTAAAAAAACAGTTAAAAAGACTGTTAAAATACCTAAAGCGACTACTCGCAAAAAACCAACAACCAAAAAGTGAGTAGCGAAGTGGACATTGACCTTTTCAAATACGGACAACTCGTAGCCCAAGTAGATGCTATGGAAAGAAAAATAGACAAGCTAGAAAAGGGCATGGAAGAATTGCTTGAGCTTGCTAATAGGTCTAAAGGGTCATTGTGGGCAATTATGAGTATTACCGCAGGTATAAGTACCTTTGTAGGTTTTATTGCACATTACATTTCGTCAAAATGAATGAAATATTTACCCATATTCTTACAGGTAAAGATAACCAAACCCACGATATAGCACGCTGGGCTTGGGCTTTAGGTTTTGTTGTAGTAGCAACAGCCGCAATTTATTTAATCTACGCAGGACATGAAATAAGCCTTACAGAGTTAGCTGGTGCTTTGGGTATTGTTTCAGGTTCAGGTGCAGCTTCTGTAGCTGCTAAACAAATGTCTGGGTCAGAACCACAATGATACCTTATGCAAATTACATCAAAATTGGATTGGTTATTATTGTTTTACTTGGTTTTTTTTCTGCTGGCTGGTCTGTACGCAATCGTGACTTCATGGATTACAAACAAGGAGTTGAAATTGCCGCCAAAGAACAAGAAGCCAAAGTAGAGTCAATTCAAAAACAACACGAATTAGTAACGAAAGGCATTTCAGATGAATATGATGCGAAACTTGCTGCTGTGCGTAATTATTACAAGTCTACAAGCGTGTGGAACAACAATGGTGGCAGTAAAACAAGCGGACTTTCCACAGCCCCCAGCGCAGCTGATGTTGCAACCGCCTACAACCTACTTGCTGAACAATGCGCTGAAACCACAGCTCAAACAATAGCATTACAAGACTGGGTAAAAGCCCAGATTGGCATTAAATGAAAGAACAAAAAGAAAAAATAATTTACGCTGCCACGCTATGTCTTGGCATGGTAATTATTTGTATGCTGGGTATGTTTGTTTATGTTTTAACTGACCCTACTGTGCCAGATGAACAAGTTTTGTCTATTGTTGGCCCTAGTTTTCAAACCATTATTGGTGGATTTATTGGTCTTATTACAGGACTTCAAGTAGGTTGCGATGAGTAATAGCTTTAAAGAATGTTTAGACTTAGTATTAAAGTCAGAAGGTGGTTGGGTAAATAATCCCAATGACCCAGGCGGTGAAACCAATTTAGGCGTTACTAAGGCTGTTTGGGAAGAATGGGTAGGTCACCCTGTAAATACCATGAAAAACCTCACACCTGACGATGTAGCGCCTATGTATGAACAGAAATATTGGAGGCCTTGCTATGGCGAAGTATTACCTAGGGGACTCGACTTTATTGTATTTTCCATGGGAGTTAATGCAGGGACAGGAAGAAGCGTTAAATTGCTTCAGCAGTCTATTGGATGCGTACCTGACGGAATTATCGGCCCAGCAACAAGAAGCCTTATTTGCGCCAGTAATTGTGCAACTCTTATCAATAAATTCTCTGAAGCACGCAGGGACTACTACCGTTCATTAAAGACTTTCCCTGTATTTGGACATGGTTGGGTCGCTCGTGTTGATAAAGAAGAACAAGAAGCATTAAATATGGCTAAAAACGGATAGAAATCCACGCCATAAAGCCTATTGCCACCAATACCCCCAAAACAGCCCATACATGGTCGTATTCGGCTTTTTCAGGCATTTCTATAGCCGTAGCATAGTCAGCATCCCTAAAGGCTTCTGATGCGTTTCTGTAGGCTTTTCCTACCATTCCAAAATTTCTTGTACTCACACTTCCCCCATTTACATTAATTGTGTAACTACCGTCTTTTTCTAAAATCATAAGTCAGCTATTTTATGTAGTGACTTTTTGCGCTTTTTACCGTCTTTTTGCTGGTCAATATACTGACGCAATATGCTAATAACACCAGCTTCTACTAACATTGCTAGTCCTTCAGCGTCAAAATGCACCATAGCATCTGCTGACCCATCTTCGTTTTCTTTGACTATTTCAATTTGAATGTTCATTTGTTTTGTGCCTTTCTTAGTATTGCTCTAGCAAACTTGTTGTAATGAATTGCGCTTATGCTTCCATCAGTCCATTCTTCATAAAACTCATCGCTATGCCAAAGTTTGTCTATTTCCTCATCTGTTAGTGTCTTTTCAGCTTCTTGCGTGAAGTCAGATAGCCTTTGTAGTGCGGCTTCTTTTTTAAACGCCTCTATTTCAGCTTGTTGCTGGCGTATCGTTTTGTGTAAAGCATCAATTACCTCTTTAGTATTCTTTCCAGCTATTTCATCTAGCATCGGTACATTTGCGTTCATTTCTATTGTGCCTTTCTTATCTAATCTTGTAATCAACTTTGTTACATTTTGGGCATTGGACAGTCCTTTTTGGTGGAATACAGGCTAAAACCATATTAGGTTGCGGATAAAACATTTCCACCTTGCAGTCATCACAAACAACTCCAGCCATTGATAACTCAACTGTTGGTTTCCATGAATTGTTATGTTCGCTTATTGTTTTCATTTCTCTTGTGCCTTTCTTAGTATTGCTCTACCAAAACCAAGAACATTTGATTCGCTGGCATACTGAGTTTCAATATATTCTTCATACAACGCCATTATTTCCTCATCTGTTAGTGTCTTTGCTGGATGGGTGTAGAGTGGAATACAAGGTTGTTCAATATCAAAAGATATGTTTAATGCTGCACCCAAGCTAGTAAAAAGCACACCATCTACCATCCACGCTACTGGTTCATTGTTCATATTTACCCCCATAAGAAAGCCAAGGCTTAGACTTTAAAACATACCCAAACACATAATGTAATGGGTTGTATATTGTTATTTCTTTGCGCTGCAATTCAAGCGACAAATTTTTAATTTCAAAGTCAATGTTGTTTTTAAGCTGAATTTTATTAGAATAAATCATTTTGACCACCTTTTGAATTTTTAAAATAGCTTTTAAGTCCTACATCATCATCTCTAAATATTAGATTAAAAAGATGATTTGTAGGCATACGGACTGTGTATGTTTCAAAAGTGCCTTTACGGACATAGCCAGAAAACGCCCTGCAAGCTAATTCATATTCTTTGCAATCAGGCGCTTGACTGCACCTGTCGCATGGTGCTTCGCCTTCAAATATCCTGCGAATATAATCTTCCATTATGCCGCCTGTGCATAAAGTTCATCGTCAAATTTAGGCCATAGGTTTAATTCCCATGCCATTTCGGTGATGTCTTTATCGCCAATGTAAGCGTATGTTATTTCGTTGTTGTAACCACGCAATTCAACCTTAGTGTTACCAAAAATAACCGTGTTGATGTAATGACCGTCTTTCATAAATTCCCCTTTTAAATAAACAGCACAAGTAGTTTCTTATGAATTTCAAGGGTTTTATATAGGGACAAACCCTATGTGTTGTATTTTTACAAATATAACAAATTTGTTAATAGGGCTGTATTTGGCAGTTACTAACAATGGGTCAGAAAGCCGCAAAATTACCCAATTACTGCGTCCTACATTGGCGGCTTAACGCCCTAAATAGGGTGGGCTACTCGTTTCTTTACACTTTCGCCCATAGAAAAAGGTGAGGGGCAGGACACTCCGTGATGTGTGTGGTTGGCAAGGGGATAGCCACCTGCCGCCTCGTTGTTAGTTTAACCCAGTTTTGAGTTTGTAAATTTTGAGAAGGCTTAAAAACATCTCATAGCCATCTCGTAAATCTTGTTCGCTATGCTCATAAATAGCAACCTCATTAGTTTCGCCATTAATATAGACATTGGCGCACCTAGCCGTTGGCGCTAAAACCTCTCTATACGCTGCTAACTGTAGTGTATGCTCTAAGTAGGGTGTTAAATCACCAGGGGTTTTTTCCGTGGTTTTAAAGTCAATTACTACCCCATTAAAGTCATGGCGTGGTTTGCAATATAAATCGCATTTACCGCCATAGCCTTCTTGGTTTACTAAACTCTGTTCAGGAATCCATAGCTGTGCGCCAAAATGCGCTGTTATAGCCTCATCTACCTTATGGACATACTCAGGCATACTTGGCAAATATTCTTGGTTGTAATAGCTTTCTATGAAGTCGTGAATTAAAGTCCCACGGCTAGCAGCGTCACGGCTTTTTTGCTGTGCAAGGTAAAGTATGCGGTCTACATACTCTTTTTCTGTTTCTTGTAGGCCTCTTGGGTTTTCTGCGGCAGCAAGCAACGCCTGAGTTTGTTTCCAAGTGTCCAGTCCTGCTTTTGAAAGTTGGCTAAGAATAGTGGACACAGACGGCACAAGCGTACCTGGCGCTGACTTAGCATCACGCAAAGTAGTATTTCTTTCTTTGCCATTTTTACCTATGGTTGTATAGCGTGGTGCGCCTGTTTGAGCGCAATACCAATGTTCAGACATATTTTCCCCTTGTTACTGCGTTAATTAAGTAATTCTAATATAGCTTCACGGTCTGTTGTATTTATGCAACAATCAGCACAAGTGCGTATAACATCTTGAATAACAGCAGCTAAATCATTTACTTCAAATGCTATTAATTGCCGTTCTTCATCAACTCCAAATGGCTCTGTTGAAATTTTAGCTTTATCCCCAATAACATCACGCAAATGACTTAGCATTGTATTCTCCTAGAAAGGCAAGTCGCTATCTTCTAGCGTGTTTTTAGGTAATTCATCCTCGCCACGAGGCGTAAAGCCTTTTGGTTGCTTTTCTTTACCAATAGATACACTAAAAAACTTCCCTTTAGTGCCTTCTTTAACCCATGCAGATAGGTAATGTTCACGCCCATTAACCATAATCGACCCTGTATAGTCTGGATTAGTTTCAGTCGTTTTACGGTCATTTTTAAATAGGCTACCGCTTCCTTCTTTTGGTACATAGGCCATTACATTTCCTTTGCTTTTACTACTGGTTGTTTAACTTGTGGGTTGCTGGCAGCATTGCCGTCATCGTCCGCTTGTACTACTCCTACTACTGCTGCCAATGCGTACCTACGCATATATGTTAATGCAGACCCAGCGCCTTGTGCGTCAGCTTTGGTTACAGGCACAGACATTTCGTGGCTAATGTATTCACCAGACTCATGAGTGAGAATGGTTGTCAAAGACATTGACTTGTCTAATTCCGAATAAGTCCCAGGGAATTGAGCCACAGCCAAATCATTGTCAGCCAATAAATTACGGCAAGCATCCCAAACAGACTCAAGGTCTGCATATTTACTTTTGAAAAAAGGGTTTGCAGAATCTTTTTTAGCATGAGTTAGTTTCCCTTGTACGATTGACAATGCTTTAGCTAAATTAGCAATGGAATCACTTTGTATCATAGCGAGCCTCCATCATATTGTCGGCAATAACATAGCAAGACTTTGCAAATTCTTTGGTGTGTGGAAACCATGTGCCTGAAGAACCTTCTTCATAAGTCATTGGTTCTCCATTTTTATTCAAATATGGAATTTCACCACATTGGTCAGAAAACTCTTGCAAAACTATTGTCATAGCTTTAGCCGCAAAATAATCACGCAAATCCATACCATCTTGCCAAGCACTAACTTGGTTGCCTAATGGAAAGGCTTTAAACAATGTAGTTTTAGACATTTTTACCTCCAAAAATATTGCCAAAGTCGTTAATAACATCACGCAAAATTGGGTGTACATGAGCATTTCGTGGTTTTCCACAAGCGTGGCGAATAATTGCAATTTGGTCTTGTGTAGGCCAACCACATTCCATTGCTTCTAACGCTTTTTCAAGTTGTTCTTCGTGTTCTAACATTAATTGGCTTAATTCATCAAACATTTAAGTTCCCCTTAAATACATAGCGAAATTGCTATATAGTCATGGTAAGCACACTTAACAAGTTTGTCAAGGGCTATATAAAATAAATATTTATGTGGTAAGATTGCAACATGGAAAAACGAAAAATAACCGAGTCCACCATGATTGAGTTACTTGGTGGCACTAACAAAGTCGCAAGAATGTGCAAAGTTGCTTCTACGGCTGTTACTCAATGGCGAAAGAATGGTATTCCGCATGGAAAGCTAATACTTTTAGCCGCAAGAATTGAAAAAGAAAGCAATGGTTTGGTAACTAGGCAAGACTTATTTCCAAGTAATTGGTATTTAATTTGGCCTGAGTTGCTAAAACCCAACACTTTTGGCTTGCAAAAAGAGATAGACGAGGAGTAAACTCATCCTCCGCACTCCAGGCGTACTAAGCACCTAAATCGGTGGCGTGGAAGAAAAGATAGGCGAGTGATGCACCCCACTACTGCCTCGTAGCGTTAAATGGCGACTACACAAGATTTTAGGGACAAGGTGATACAAGACCTTTAATCGACTGAACATTACCTCAGGGAGGACTGGTTATTAACATATTTGTTATTAATGGGTCAGGTGACGGTTTCCTATCACCCTTGGTCAAACTATGTCTTTTAATACCTTTAAGTATGAATTAACTATAAAATTAATACTTAAAAGTTGTAAATTAACAACTACTCGTAAATACTTAGTGACAACAACAAAAAACGGTAGCAAACTGTAATCACTCAATAACGAGTAAACATTTAAGGGGAATTAAATGAAAGACTTTATCGGTAGTTGTTTATTAGGCGCATTGTTAGGTTGTATGTTTGCATACGGTGTACCAGCAAAAGCGCAGACTTACCCAGTTACAAATGCACAAGGTTATAACCAAGGTACTGTGCAAATTAACGGCAATACAGCACAATTTGTAAACCCAATGGGTTACACAACACAGACTGCTACAATTTACCCAAACCAAGTTGTCTTTACGACACCAAATGGTTACACAACAAGCGTTGTTGGTAACACAGGCTACACAGTACCACCTAGCCCACCAACACCAATGTCACCAAGGGTAATGCAATGATTGAATTTATTATTGCTGGTTTTATTTTTGCCTTAATTTGGGTTGCATTTGAGGAGGAGTAATGTTTGATGAATTCTGGTCTTTATATCCACGAAAAATTGCTAAAGCAGCTGCAAGAAAAGCCTGGGCAAAGTTGTCACCAGAGCAACAGCTTATGGCTGCAAAAGCTATTGACACACATTGCCAATACTGGAAAGCAAAAGAAATTGAATTAGAATTCATACCCCATGCAAGCACTTGGCTTAATGGTGAACGCTATGAGGATGAATTAGTAATTGAACCCAAGAAAGAAAAGATTGACAAAAAGTGGATGTTTAGCAATGAAGGTATTGAAGCTAAAGCAAAAGAACTTGGAGTATTGTGCACAGGTTATGACACTTATGACAGTCTTAAACGCAAATGTATGAACAAGCTAGGCATGAGTGTGGTGTAAGATTTTTGTGTAATTTACGACACAAAAAAGGTTTGACTTGGTTTCGTAATTACATTGGCGAAAAGAATTTAAACCAAAGATTACTAAATGATTTTTATACAGCTTATGCGGCTGGCAACAGGGGAGAATGGGGATGTATGAAAGGTATATTGTCGCAGCAACAGGACTTGGGTATTTGATAGTCGGTCTATTGCAAGCACAAAAAGGCTCAATGTCTAACACATTGGTGTGGCTAGGTTACGCTGCTGCCCAAGTTGGTTTATGGATGAACCTTAAATGAATATTAACCCTTATGATTTATGCGACCAATACGAAACACAATATAAGAAAGTTGCAGATGCGGAAGCGCAACTCTCTGAAGTCGAGGCATTTAAACCAATTATTAAAGCTACTGAATTGCTTAAATCACAGGCAAACAGTCTTGGGCTTAAAGAGGCAGAGGCTACTGCGTCAGAGGCTTTTAAAGATATATGCAAGGCCGTTGTCATGGCGACCAAAAATGCAAAACTCGAAAAAGGCGCTTTAGACCTCATTAAAATAAAATGGGAAACTTGGCGCACAGAACAAGCAAACAATAGACAACTGGATAAATACACAAGATGATTGATTACTCTGAAAACTACTTAAATATTCAAAAGTTACTTAAAAGCTACCATAAAGAAACATTAAAAGGTAACTTTGCAAAAGCAACGCAATTAGCCCATGAATTAGCCGATGAAACAGTAAAGTTAGAATTTACTACTTATGACAAAGTGAGGAAGTCTTGGCTAAGTTAATGCGAAATATGTTTGCTACGCATACGGACTATGCAGACTTTAAAGGTTTAATACCTACAAACCCACATTTAGTCCCAAGCAATGTAGACGGCATATTAGAAAGAAATGGTCAGTTTCTTATATTGGAATGGAAACGACTTGGCGAAAAAGTTAGCGAAGGCCAACGCATTATGTTGCAAGCATTGGCTGCAAAACCTAGTTTTATGGTGGTTATTATTTATGGTAATACCGACAATGAAACTGTAATTGACTCATACTGGGTGCTTACACCTGAAGGTAAACCAGTTAAGTCTGGAATAGGGTTTGAGTCTTTTAAACAGTTTTATAGACAATGGTACGAATTAGCAGATGGCTACAAAAAATGAAAAGAACTATATGGCAAGAGTTGCCAGACTCGGTTGTATATTGTGCGACACCGTGCTTGGGTATGAAGGTAGCCCTGCCGTCATACACCACATACGCAGAACTGGTGTTAGGGCTACAAGCCCAATTATCCCCCTCTGTATTAGACATCACACAGGAGAGGATGGAATTCATACGCTTGGTAGACGACATTTTGAAAGAAAGTTCGGCACAACCGAGGAAGCGTTACTACAGAAAGTCAAGGAGAGCTTGGGGTGAATGATTTGTTTCTTATGTTTGGCATTTTAGTCATTTTGTTGCCTATAATTGCCGTTTGGATAAGTTTACAATTCTAGTTGCTAAACTTTACAATAAATTTTTATAACTTTACAATTCTAAGGGGTCTACAAACCCAATTTCAGACCAAATACGGTGCGCTCGCTTACGAAATTCCTTATCGTGATGAGTCCAACGAGAACTCTTGTGCCTACTCATATGGATGCATTCGTGCAAAAGAACCTTTAAAACTGTGTCCAAAGTCCCACAACGAATTTCAGAAATAGTAATTGTATGTTCATAGTTATCATTTCCTGGGTCATATAAATATGTACCCATGTTTTCACCCTTATCAACAATAAAATTAATTTCCTCTGGTAAAGGCATACTTTTATAATTGCAAAAAGGCTTCATACAGTAAATGGCACCGTATAAATTAGAAAGAATAGCTGGTGTGAGTTTCATTAGTAATGGGTTAATTTGCCACGAAAATCAACAAGGCCTTTGTTTTCGTCAAATACTCTGACTAATTCAGGCTGCAATAAATGACCCTGCTCATAGGTTAGCAAAGCAAAGCCGCTAGTCCAGTCAGTAGGGGTGTCTTCAGTATAGTGAATAAACTGCTCGCCACGAGGGTCAGCAAGGCAACCTGTCTGAACACCCCAGCGCCCATGTGCGTTGTAGTCGTTATATTGCACAGCGCTTAAATGATGGGTATGACCGCTAATAACATGAGTACCAGCCGCTAATGTGTTGTTTCTGCCCCCAGACCATGAGCCTTTCCACTTGTGACGAAATACAGTATTCATAGTGCCAGCATTTTCAATCCAATAAGTCCAGCACCCTTTCCACATAGGAAAATGGTCTTTAAGGGTAAACCCTTGTATTCCTTGATAGCTATGCGCCCCACCATTGGATAGGAATGTTTCGAAGCGTGCGTCATGGTTGCCAAGAGTCCAAATTAATTCAGCGCCTTTGGCTACCTTTTCAATGCCTTCCATCATTTCTTGGCAGCACTCTAATTCTTCTTTGACTGTGGGTGTGTTTTGCCAGCCAATGCGAGGATGGCGACTTGCCTGGCTGCCGTCAAATGCGTCACCTATGCAAACTACTGCCTTGGGCTTAAATTCTTTAATTAACTCAATAAGGGCTTTATATGCGGTGGTATAGGAAACTTCAGGCCAAAAATGACAGTCGCCAAACGCAATAATGTGACCCTTTTGTAATTCTCTACCACGCCTAGCGTGTCCTGCTGTTTCAAATATTTTCTTTGTCTGGTCTAAGCGTTGGTCATTAAACGCTGGGAGGGTTACATTCAACCTAGACTCGATTGAACGCCTGCGGTTATATACAGCCCTTTCTGACATTTCATGCTTTTGCGCCATTTTTAGCGCAGAACCCAATAAATTCCATTCGGCTATAAATTGGTCGTCAGTTAAGTAATATGCGCCCACCGTTTTCCCCTATACTGTTAAGTTGATAAACACTAACATAATTTTATGTCTTATATTAAAAAAGTTGATAATAATCAAAAGTATGTTGTAAAAGCGCTACGAGATTATGGCGCAACCGTGTTTCTTTTGCATACCGTAGGCGGTGGAATACCTGATTTAATGGTTTGCTACAACGACCAAACTATTTTAATGGAAGTCAAAGATGGTTCAGAAAAAAAGCTAACCCCCCAACAAATTACCCTTTTTGCTAATTGGCAAGGTGGCCCACTTCACCGAGTAAATTCCGTGCAGGAATCTATAGATGTATTAAAATTGTACGAACTTTGAAAGGAATTACCATGCCACTCGTAAAAGGCAAGTCAAAAAAAGCAATTAGCGAGAATATCGCCACAGAACGCAAGGCTGGTCGCCCAGAAAAACAAGCTATCGCTATTGCAATGAGTGAAGCTGGTATGTCAAAGAAGAAAAAACGCAGAGATGCGATTGAAATGTCCCTCAAAAAGCACATGAAAGCCTAATATGAAAGCAATGCCTAAAAAAGACATGGAAATTGAAAAAAAAGACGGCAAGTCTTTTGAGTCCTCAGTAACCAAGGCTAAAAAGCGTAAGGAAGCCATTAAAGCTGCTTACGACAAGCATGAGAACTACCAAGATACTCCTGATTTGGAAGAACAAAAGACTATTAAAAAGTCCGCCAAAGAAAAAGTAATGGCTCGTATTGCTAAAGAGCGTGAATAATGAAACACATGAAACACGAATACAAGCAAAAAGACGCTTTATTAAGAGAACATAAAGAGTCTACGCTAGAAAAAAATGAAAAGAAGCGTAATAAGCGTAGAGATATGCTGATTAAAGAAATGAATAAAGTGGTGAAAGACCCATTTTGATATGGCTAAATATGGTGAACTAGACCCAACTGCTATGGCTAATGCCCTTAGAGGTATTGCGCCACATGGGTTTCGTCATGTAGAAAGTTTAGATGAGGTTTCATTGCCTAAAGGAAATGGTTGGTTTGGTCAATTGCCTAACCAAAATGGCAATGTTTCTACAGAATTATCCGCAAGTAATGACAATGGGTCGTTTCCAATGATTAACCCAGCAATGAATCAAGCAGACATACAGGCATTGCTAAACAATCAACCCATTACAAACGAGATGTATAACAAAGCTCAACAATGGGCAAACTATAGACAGCAACAAGGACAAAGCCCTTTTATTAGCCCAGTAGGTGAGTTACGCTGGCCTATGCCGACAGAATAATATGCCTACACTAGCTGATGCACTCCGTCAGACTGGTTATGTACAAGACGACCAACCAGTCCCACAGCCTTCTACAGGAATGGCTGAAATGTTGCGTCAGCACATGGCTTCATTGCCAGAACAATTATCTACAAACCAAGCCGCATTAGACAGCGCTATTGGTAGCTGGAACAAGACTGACTTTGCTACAGGCCAGCCAAACCCAAATTACCGCCCAGAAGCAATACAAGAATTGACTCAATTAATGCCTAGTATGGTTGGAATGATTGCCTATCATGGCACTCCGCACACTATTCAGGGCAAATTTGACTTAAATAAAGTAGGAACTGGTGAAGGCGCACAACATTTTGGTCATGGTATTTACTTTGCTGAAAGCCCAGCAATAGCTGCTGAATACAAAGGCTCTGACGCTGTTAAATTGTTTGCTAATGGCGTAGAAACAGAAAGCCCAGTAGCTAAACAAATAGCTAGATATGGTAGCCCACAAGAATACATAAAAAGCATGGAAAAAGTGGTCGCCAAAAAGACAAAAACATTAGAAAACGCCAGCAAAGAAGAAATATTGCCAGGATTGTCTGATTACGATATGGCAAAGATGGATTTAGATGGTTTGCTTAAAAAGATAGATGAAGCAAAAACATATAAAACTGTAGAAAATAGACCTGTTGGCAATTTATATGAAGTAGATATACCTGATGCTGACATACCTCATTACATGAATTGGTATGAAAAACTAAAAGACCAAACACCTGATGTTAAAAAAGCATTAGGAATTACTGAAGATGAATTTGAAAACTTTAGAGTGCCGCAATCAGGAACAAACTATGCTTTTTCTCCACAAATGTCTGGTGGCGACTTTTATTCAGAATTAGCTTCTATTGTTAAAAGCAAAAAAGAAGCCTCAAAAATTCTTAGTGAAATGGGTATTAAGGGCAATAAATATGAGAACTTCCAAATAAAGCAAGGCGCAGGCGGTGGCACACACAATTATGTGTCTTTTGAACCTTCTACTGTTGAAATTCTTAAACAAAATGGCAAACCATTGACTCGCAAAGAGTTAATTGAAGAACAAGTAAACAAGTTAAAAGACTGATATACTAAAACCCTTATAAATCAAACACTTGAGTTTATATGGAATCTAAAGTAGAAAAACCTGCAAAAAAAGAGCGTAGAGGCGGTGCTAGACCAAATAGTGGTAAGCCTAAAGGTTTGCCTAAAACAGGCGGCAGACAGGCTGGAACGCCAAATAAAGCCACAGGAATTGCAAGATTGGCTTTTGCTAACTTTGTTGATAACAATGCTGAAAGATTGCAAGAATGGCTTGATGATATAGCCGCCAATGAAAAACTTGGCCCTAAAGCAGCATTCGATTGTTTGATGCAAGTGGCTGAATTTCATGTGCCTAAGTTGGCTCGTACTGAATTAGTTGGTGATGAGAAAGCCCCACAACGCATGGTGGTTACTTGGAAGAAATAGAGATTGAGCTTGATTACAAGCCCAGGTCAGTATTTTTAGATTTCCACGAAAGACAACAACGCTGGGCAGTCATCGTAGCGCATAGACGCTGCGGTAAAACTGTTTCTTGCATTAATGACCTTATATACAAGGCACTAATTGAGGGCAAAGAAGACGGCAGATATGCCTATGTTGCACCATATTACAGCCAAGCTAAGAATATTGCCTGGGACTACCTGTTAAGGTTTAGTAAGCCTGTAATGGCTAAAGCTAATCAATCTGAACTATGGGTGGAATTAATAAATGGGGCGAGAATTAGGCTCTTTGGTGCTGATAATGCTGACTCTCTTCGTGGTCTATACCTTGATGGGATTGTGCTAGATGAGTATGCAGATATGCGCCCTCGTATTTGGGGCGAGATTATTCGGCCTTTGCTGGCAGACAGACTCGGTTGGGCAGTTTTCATTGGAACGCCTAAGGGTCATAACGCATTCTGGGATATATATAACAATGCCACCAACGATGATAGGTGGTATGCCAAGACCCTAAGGGCTAGTCAGACTGGCTTATTGCCACCAGAAGAGTTGGAAGATGCCGCCAAGTCCATGACGCAAGACCAATACTTGCAAGAGTTTGAATGTGACTTTGAGTCGGCAATTCTGGGCGCTTACTACGGTAAAGAAATGCGCCAACTTACAGATGGTGGAAGAGTTACCAAGGTTGATTACGACCCTATGTATAAAGTTAATACAAGCTGGGACTTAGGCTATTCAGACGATACAAGCATTTGGTGGTGGCAAGTTGTCAGAGGCGAATTGCGCTTTCTTGATTACCACGGCAGCAATGGTCAGCCAGTCCCTTTTTATACAGGACTCATTCAAGCGAAACAAGCAGAGTTTGGTTATGAATATGGCATACATTATCTGCCCCATGATGCAAGGGCAAAAACTCTAGCAAGTGGTGGAAAGTCAATAATTGAACAACTTTCTGTTAAAATTCCGTTAGAATCAATGAAAATTGTCCCAAATTTAGGACTTCAAGACGGAATTCAAGCAACTCGTATGGCGCTGATGAGGTCTTGGTTTGACGCAGAAAGGTGTCAGGATGGTATCGAGTCATTACGACAGTATCAAAGAGAATATGACGAAGATAGAAAAGTCTTTAGAGACAGGCCTCGGCACGACTGGACAAGTCATGCTTGCGATGCTCTGCGAATGGCAGCGGTTGCTTGGCGAGTGGAAGAAAAGATAATGACCAAGGATGAGCCTATTAAAGGCTTGTTTGTGGGCGAAACAGATGTAACTTTAAACGATATGTGGGCTATTAAAAACACCCCAAACAACAGGAGAATTTAAATGTCAGGCGTACAACAACCATTTGGCACAACATACGAATATGTAGCCCCTTCCACAACTGCTCAAGTTTTAGGCGGTTCAGGCGCAGTAGGCGACACATTAGTGCGTATTATTGCTACCGTAACTACTTCTGCTACAAGCTCAGTTACTATTATTGACGGCTCTACTTCTTACTTGTTAGTACCGCCTGTAGCACCTGTAGGCGTATATTCTATTACTATTGAGGCTCAATCATTAAATGGCCCTTGGAAAGTAACAACTGGCGCAGGTTCTAGCGTAATTGCTGTAGGCAACTTCTCATAAGGCTTTCTATGTCTGAATTAAGAGGCGAGGTAGCGCATAGCTACGAAGATTGGTACAACCGCATTATGTCCTATGAGCGCAGTTATAAGCTCTGGGAAGCTCGTGTTGATAAGATTTTAAAGAAATACAAAGACGATAGTCGCAACAAAACCAACCCAAATGCACGCTTTAATATTCTTTGGTCAAATGTCCAAACGATTACTCCAGCGATATTTGCAAGACTTCCTCGCCCAGATGTAAGCCGCAGATTTAGAGATAACGACCCTATTGGTCGAGTAGCATCACTCATGCTTGAAAGGGCATTAGAGTTTGAAATTGAACACTATGGCGACTATAAGTCAGCTATGGTGAACTGCGTTACTGACCGTCTTTTAGGTGGTCGTGGCACAGCATGGGTGCGTTATGAACCGCATTTCATGGCAAAAGCCGAAAAAGAACCTGAAGATGGCTTTGAATTAACTGAAACCATTGACGCTGAACAAGCCTATGACCCTAGCTATGTTGAAGGCAAAGGCGATGTAGGCAAACCGCTTGAAGGTGAAATGCCAGAGGAAGAAGACAACGAGCCTGGCGAAGTTGAAGAAGAAATTGAATACGAGTGCTGCCCTGTAGATTATGTCCATTGGCGTGATTTTGGGCATACAGTAGCTCGTACATGGGAAGAAGTCACCGCAGTATGGCGTAAGGTCTATTTGAACCGTACAGCGCTTGTAGAACGCTTTGGCGAGGAATTAGGTAAACAGATTCCACTAGACACTAAGCCTGAACAAGTAGGCAAGTCTTATACCAAGAATGATGACCAAGCCTACCAAGCGCAGATTTATGAGATTTGGGACAAAGAAACAGGAAAAGTGCTATGGATTTCTAAATCAATGGGCAAGATTCTTGATGAAAGAGAAGACCCACTAGAGTTGGAAAACTTCTTTCCTTGCCCTAAACCTTTATACGCTACATTGACTACTGACAGTCTTGAGCCTATTCCTGACTTTACTATTTACCAAGACCAAGCAAGAGAGTTAGACGACCTTTGTGACCGCATTGATGGACTCATTGGTGCGTTGAAAATTCGTGGTTTATACGACTCTTCCGCTTCTGAACTCCAGAGACTGTTTTCTGAAGGCAACGAGTCTAATGTATTGATTCCAGTAAAGAATTGGACAGCATTTGCCGAAAAACAAGGACTCAAAGGTGCATTAGATTTGGTCGATATTGCCCCATTTGCACAAGCATTGATGTCTTGCTACTCAGCAATGGAACAGGTAAAGGGTCAAATTTACGAATTGATGGGTATTGCCGACATTCAGCGTGGTCAAACAGACCCTAATGAAACGCTTGGCGCACAAGTCATCAAGTCAAACAATGCAGCAGGTCGCCTCAAAACTATGCAACACGCTGTTGTTGATTTCGCAACCTCGCTGCTTGCTATTAAGTCGCAGATTATTTGCAAACACTTCACAGAAGACACGATTGTTAAGATTTCTGGCGCAATGCAAATGTCTGATGAGGACAAAGCATTAATTCCAAAAGCGTTGGAGATGCTAAAAGACGAAGTTAGCAAGACTTTCCGTATTGAAGTTACTTCTGACTCCATGATTTTCCAAGACGAAATGCAGGAAAAACAGGACAGAATGGAATTCTTGCAGGCAATGGGCGGATTTATGCAACAAGCAGTACCAGCCGCCACACAAAGCCCTGAATTAGCGCCATTATTAATGGAAATGCTTAAATTTGCGGCTACTGCCTTTAAAGCTGGCAAGTCTTTAGAAGGTTTAATTGACGAAACTGCTGATAAATTGCGTACTCAAGCTAAACAAGCTGAAGGACAGCCTAAACCGCCTTCTCCTGAGCAGCAAAAACTCCAGCAAGAAATGCAACTGGAACAAATGCGTATGCAAGCTAAGCAACAAGAGTTGCAAACTCAAAACCAGCTAGAAATGCAGAAAATGCAAGCTGAAATGCAACTTGAAAAGGCTAAACAAGAGTACCAAGCGCAAGAAAACCAGCTTAAATTCCAGTTAGAAGCCCAGCGTAACCAAGCTGAGATGGAAATGGAAGCAAGATTAGCCCAAATGAAGATGAATATGGAACGCAATACTCAAGTGTTGTTAGCCCACATTAACAATGGCGCTAAGATTGAAGTTGCTCGCATTTCTGCCGCTGATGACAATGGCGAAACAGCATACATGAATGAAGAAGACATGGCTGCTTCTATGGAACACCCATTAGCTCCTATTGCCCAAGCCATTTCTAAGAGCAACCAAGAAATGACACAGACTTTAGGTCAATTAATCAATACAATTAACGAAAACCAAAACCGCCCAAAACAAGTAGTGCGTGGCCCTGACGGTAAAATTCAAGGAGTTATTTAATGTCTTCAAACCTCAAGTATTCAAATGGCACTCGTGATGCCCAACAACAGGGTTTAATTACCTATGCTGGTTCAGGCGCTATTATTAGCATTTACCAAGGCACGCAACCTGCTAATGCCAATACTGCAATTACAAGTCAAACTTTATTGGTTTCTCTTACTGTTACTGGGTCTTTTGGTACTGATTCAAACGGTACTATTACATTAGGGTCAGTAGCTAACGGCACAGCAGTAGCCACAGGTACAGCGCAATTCTTCCGTATATTTAAGTCAGATAACTCTACCGTTATTATGGACGGCACAGTAGGTTTGACTGGTTGCGACATGAACCTAAACAACACTTCTATTGACACGACTCAGGTTGTTTCTATTTCTTCTGGCACTATTATTCGTGCTAACCAATAAGGCTAAATAATGGCCTTAATTATTAAAGATAGAGTCCAGGAAACAAGTACTACTAGCGGTACTGGCACTCTGACGCTTGCTGGTGCTGTAACAGGCTACCAGTCATTTGGGTCTGCTATTGGAAGCGGAAATACTACCTATTATGGTATTTACGAAACCCAAACTACAAACTGGGAAGTAGGTATTGGCACAGTCGGAAGCGGAACATTGGCTAGAACGACAGTATTAGCGTCTAGCAATGCAGGGTCATTAGTTAGCTTTGGTGGCGGTCAGCTTGCAGTATGGGGTGATATGCCAGCCGCCAAAGGCGTATATCAGGACACTAATGGTAATGTATTTGCCAATAATTTTATTCCCAATACAACAATTACAGCGTCTTCTGCAACGCCAATTAATTTAACTGTTGCTTCAGCGCAATACCAAATAGTTACAGGCACAACGACTTCTCAGACATTTAATATGCCTGATGCCACCACATTAACTGTTGGCGACACATATTACTTTAATAACAATATTACCTATTCTTCTGTACAGTTAAATGCACATGACGGCACAACTTCGTTATTAGCATTACAAGCTGGTGGCGCTGCCCATTTAATTTTATTGACTAATGGCACAACAAACGGCACTTGGGATGTCCATTCTTATGTGCCTGGCACAGTTTCTTGGGGTACTGCAACATTAAACTTTAATTCTTCAAGCAGTATTTCAGGCCCAGTTTCTTGGCAAGGTAATGCTGTTGGAGTAGCTTATGGTGGCACAGGTTTAACTTCTACTCCTGCTAATGGCGCTTTGGACATTGGTAATGGCACAGGATTTACTAGGACAACATTAACCGCTGGCACAGGCATTAGTGTAACCAATGGGTCAGGCTCAATTAGCATTGCAAACACAGGCGTTACTTCTGTAACTGGTACTGCACCTGTAGTTTCTAGCGGTGGCACAACCCCTGCAATTAGCATGGCAGCCGCCAATAGCACAACCAACGGCTATTTAACCAGTACAGACTGGAATACATTTAATAATAAACAGCCTTCTGGCACATATATAAACTCGGTTTCAGGCACTACAAACCAAATTACAGCGTCTACAACTTCTGGCGCAGTAACGCTTAGTTTGCCAACCAGCGTAACAACTGGTCAATATATTGCCAACCAAAGCACTTCTTCTAGTGCTAATAAAGGCGCATTTGCTTATGGCACACTTGGGTATTCCGACACGAATATTATGGCTTCATTTGCCTCTAGCGTGTCAAATTACAACCAAGTTGTTTTGCAAAATACTTCAAATAATGCTGCCGCTTCAACTAACTTTAATGTTTCAAATGACTCTGCAACATCAACTACAAACTTTGGTGAATTTGGTATTAATTCGTCAGGATTTACAGGTAGTGGCGCATTTAGCACCGCAGGATATGTCTATTTAGCTTCCGCTTCTACAGACCTTGCTATTGGTACTTATGGGTCAAATGCTATTCACTTTGTGGTTAATAGTGGGGCTACAGACTCCGCCACAGTAAACGGAAGCACAGGTGTTTGGACATTTGCCAGCACTATTTCAGGGTCAATTAGCGGCAATGCTGGAACAGTAACAAATGGCGTATATACAACTGGAAGTTATGCTAGTCCATCGTGGCTAACAAGCATTTCGGGAAGTATAATTAGCGGTGGAACAATTAATGGCGGTTCTTTCTAGGAATAAACATGGCAACGACAATCGAATTAAAAAATAGCGTAACGACTGGCAATTCGCCTTCAACCCTCGCCCAAGGCGAAGTCGCAATTAATATTACAGACAAAAAAGTCTGGGTAGGTAACGCTTCTAGCACTCCAATTCAGTTAATTGGTGCTGGCGCAAGTATGTCATTGACTAGCCTAACGACTTCCTCAGACGCTTCTATATCAGGTCTTACTGTTGGTAAGGGTGGTGGTAGTGTTGCTACAAATACAGCGTTGGGTGTTAGTGCTTTAGCATCAAATTCAACCGGCTATCAAACTACAGCAGTTGGCTTTCAAGCATTAAATGCAAATACAGGCAACAACAATACTGCATTTGGTACACAGGCTTTGGTGTTAAACACAAGTGGTACTGATAATACTGCTGTAGGTTTAGCTGCATTAGGCTCAAATACTACAGGTGCTTACAACACTTCCGTAGGTGAATTAGCTTTAAATAAAAACACCACCGCTTCTAATAACACAGCAGTAGGCTATCAAGCTGGATATAGTAATACTACTGGCACTTATTTGTCTTTACTTGGTTACCATGCTGGTTATTCAAACACCACAGGTTCATCTTTAACGGCTGTTGGTTATAGAAGTGCTGATGCAAATACTACTGGTGCTGAAAATAGTGCTATTGGTATGTATGCTTTGTTATCAAATACAACTGGTCAAGACCATTCTGCTACTGGTTATGGAGCTTTGCAGTCAAATACCACAGGAAGTTTTAATACAGCTAATGGTGCTTATGCACTTAATTCAAACACCACCGCATCTAATAACACAGCAGTAGGTTATCAATCTGGATATTCAGCAACAGGAACATCAAATACATTTATAGGTTATCAAACTGGTCAAGGTGCAACACCAATAACATCAGGAACATATAATGTTCATTTAGGTTTTTATACTTCAGGAAGTTCTGCATCTGTAAGCAATGAAATAGTTATTAGCTCAGGAAGCTCTGGAGGCACTGGTAAAGGTGCATCAACAGGATATATTAATGCTAACGGAGGTGGAACTTATCAAGGTAACAACTCTACACTTTGGTCTATTACTTCTGACCAACGCCTTAAAAAGAACATTGTTGATAATTTAGTTGGTCTTGATGCAATTACAAAAATTCAAGTGCGTAATTTTGAATATCGTTTACCTGAAGAAGTTACAGAATTGTCAAAAGAAAACGCTATTAACATTCAAGGCGTTCAACTTGGCCCAATCGCACAAGAATTGGCACAAATATTGCCAGATTGCGTAAAAACAGAATCTACTGGTGTAATGTCTGTAGATGCAAGCAATATTACATGGCATTTAATCAACGCAGTAAAAGAACTTAACGCAAAAGTAACCGCATTAGAAGCTAAATTAGGAGCATAAAAATGGAATTAACTAAAGAACAACAAGTAGCACAAGACTATAAAGCAGCTATGGATT
>Ga0208616_1000102_pt1 | contig 29661 bp, 24 predicted proteins | sample CryBogCBE16Oct07_FD_184575 | JGI IMG/M metagenome (GOLD analysis project Ga0208616, IMG submission 184575) | Freshwater microbial communities from Crystal Bog, Wisconsin, USA - CBE16Oct07 (SPAdes) (version 2) | ecosystem: Environmental > Aquatic > Freshwater > Lake | place: Crystal Bog... | reverse complement strand
TATCAGGAACCTCCTCTAGCGTTCCTCCAATAGGGCTTGCACTATAAGTACCACCAGGTGTATTCAAGAATAGAATTAAACCGCCTGAAACACCATCAACACCTGGTGCACCTGTCGGTCCAGTAGATCCTGTTGCGCCTGTTATGCCGGTTGGACCTGTACCAATAGGACCCGTGGGTCCAGTCGGTCCTGTATCCCCTTTGTCACCTGTAGGTCCCGTTGATCCAGTTGAGCCGGAGTTACCTGTTGAACCAGTGTTACCAGTGGAACCTGTTATACCGGTCGGTCCAGTGGAACCGGTTGCGCCCGTTGCGCCCGTGGGACCAGTGGAACCGGTGTTACCCGTAGATCCAGTCGCGCCTGTTGTACCGGTTGGTCCAGTTGAGCCCGTGGTACCCGTGCTGCCCGTCAAGCCGGTATTTCCAGTATTACCCGTAGAACCAGTGGTACCAGTGGGTCCGGTTAAGCCAGTATATCCTTGACCCGTAGGACCTGTGGATCCACTAGGACCGGTTAAACCAGTATATCCAGTGTATCCTTGACCCGTAGGACCCGTAGATCCGGTATTACCAGTTGGACCGTACAGACCACCATACGGCAGTAAATTCCAGGTAGTGGTACCGTCTCCAATCTTAAATAGTTTGGTATCGGTTTCTATACCCATTTCTGCGAGTGCAAGAACAGGGTTTGCCGCTGTCCATTGACTCGCAGTTCCGTTACGGAACTGCAACTGTATGAACGGCATTCACTTCTATTAATAGATATTTTTAGAAGTGAATATAAACTTACACAAGATTACGATATAGAATTATATGTATTGAGCGACATATGATACGGGTACTCGCCGCTCGTTGCAACTGCAACAGTGGATAAATAGGTCCAAATGGTAGATGTTCCAGACTCTGTAATCTTATATGTGTATAATTTGGCGGTTGAGGTATCGTTCATAGCGATACGATTGAATGCGGTATAAGGATCTCCTATATACATATATTTGCCTGGCGGATAGTAAATCATACCATCACCATTTGATGGTCCAGTGGTTCCCGCTGAAAATATTGTACTTGTAACATTGGTCCATGTGCCCGCTGAAGTCGGCAACATTGATACAGTCCAGGAACCTATATAATGACCTGAGCGTGTATATGCCACACCATAATGATTGTTGAATCCAGATGCCTGTTTCGGTATCATTTCTGTGCCATATATTTCATTTTGGAATTGAACTGAAAATGATGAATTCACTGTCTTTAACGATGTAAATGGACATACATATATATTACTTGTGGTATATCCGCCGATTACGAACGCTCCATAGAAACTGGATGTAGTACCCATACACGCCGGCGCATAACACGCTCCCAATGCGGTTACTCCACTCAAAGTAAATAGAGTAGAGGTAGTTACAGTTGTACCACCTTTGGTAAGTATATTTTTTGACAGAGTGCCACTTTGTGGCATTCCATACCATACATTCGAATCCAAATCTTTATCGTGTATATATGTCCATGCGCTCGCGGACATTGGTGAATAAGTTCGTATATATGTTGCCGTTCCGATACTTGAAAGCGCCTGTAAATCAAGGTTTGTTACATTATAGGAAGGCTGTACCATAGCATAATAACTATTTGTCGTATAATATGATGGTAAGCCGCTGGGATTCGAGCTAATAATTTTTTGTTGTCGCCCATACCCAAACGACCCATCTGTCGCTGATAAAAACGGCATTCCTAATGGTACTAACCAAATTGGGTTATCTGTGCTAACGGAAGCCAATTAATACCTGTGTACAGCATTGTAAATGATTGTATAATTGTGCTGTAGTTTGTAAGAGTCGGGGCGGCTCCATTTGGCCACTGTATCTGCGTTGTAGAATTGTTGATCTGTAAACCGCTTGCGTAGTATGCGGTCTGTGCCGAACTTTGTTGTAAAATCAATGATACCACATAACTGCGATTTGTTGTTGTCGGCATATTAATAATATTTGCAGTAAAATTTGTTGATATAGAAGAATGGTAAAATACACCACCGCTGTTCCAATCATGTGTCACCGTACTAATTGCGCGCGTTATTGTACTAAACGATTCCTGTATCTGCTGGACTTTTAGCGGTCCAGTCATCGTCACGGTACTAACAGTTAATGTACTGAGAACTAATGCGGTTGTTGTAATATTTGATGGAGGACCAGTTGGACCCGTCGCTCCCATTAGACCGCCATATGCCAAAGCGGTCCACGCGGTGGTTCCATCGCCAATCTTAAATAATTTTGTATCGGTTTCTAAACCGACCTCTGCGATCGCAAGGGTTGGATTCACATTCGTCCATGTAGATGCATCGCCGTGTCGCAACTGGAATTGAATATTTGTACCGTTGTAATTTCCAGATGGTCCATAATTTCCTGTATATCCAACACCACCGCAATTGAATGCGGGACCGACCGAGTAGACGCTTGTTGGTGTTCCGCCATTAAAAATATAATAGGTGTTTAAACCTGTCGGTCCAGTTACACCCGCGCTACCTGTTGGTCCTGTGTCGCCTTTGTCACCTGTAGGACCTGTAGTACCTGTGCCTGCCGGACCCGTGGCACCTGTATAACCCGTAACTCCCTGTGGACCCGTTGCACCTGTGTTACCAGTGCCGCCTGTGCCCGACGGACCTGTATAACCCGTAACTCCCTGTGGACCTGTTGCGCCTGTGGATCCAGTAGCACCTGTGGCACCTGTGGATCCAGTAGCACCTGTGGCTCCAGTAGCACCTGTGGCTCCTGTGGCTCCTGTGGCTCCTGTGACTCCTGTGGCTCCTGTGGCTCCACTCGCACCGGTTGAACCCGTATTACCGGTGGATCCAGACGAACCCGTATTGCCGGTGGATCCAGTTGTACCCGTTGTGCCGGCAGGACCTGTTGGACCGGTATCACCTTTATCGCCCGTGGCTCCAGTAGAACCAGTTTTTCCTGTTGCGCCTGTTGCGCCGGTTGTGCCGGTTGTTCCGGTTGCGCCTGTTGTTCCGGTTGCGCCGGTTGCGCCTGTTGGACCGGTTGATCCCGTTGTTCCTTGACCTGTCGGTCCAGTTGATCCTTGACCTGTTGGTCCCGTGGCTCCTGTAGGTCCCGTTGATCCCGTTGTTCCTTGACCTGTCGGTCCAGTTGATCCTTGTCCTGTTGGTCCCGTGGCTCCTGTTGATCCATAACCTGTGGATCCAGTTGAACCCACAGGACCAGTTGGACCCGTATCTCCTTTATCGCCAGTAGGTCCAGTTGTTCCTGTTGAACCCGTTGTACCAGTCCATCCAGTAGATCCTGTAGTGCCGGTTAGTCCTGTGCCAACTGGACCGGTTGGACCCGTGGTGCCCGTTGAACCCGTGGATCCTATGGGACCGGTGGGTCCCGTTTCGTTCGATGAGGCTATAGTTGTATGTAAATGAGACGGCACAGACCCCTGAAAATAAATTGACAACGGCGTTGGAGCATTTATCGCTTCCGCATACAAATTTACAATAATCTGTGAACTATAACTTTGCAGTTCGACTGAAGGAACGTAGACAGTTGCATCAATTGTCTGTATATTCGTTAAATTTACTTGACCTGCCCCACTCGCCCCGTTCGCTAAAAGCAATGTTTGCCCTGAACTCGTATATGATACATTGAAATAAATATTCGCATATTGATTACTATTTACATTTCCAATCGCCGCGTACAAATTCAAGTCCCATAGACCTGCAGGAACAAAGTTTGTTTGTAAAGTATTGAGTGTTGTAGAAAAATTTGCAACATTGGTATATCCTAATGTTCCAAGAGATGAAACAGTTACAACAGATGATATAGAACTTGGAATGGTATCTAAAGTACCGCCAATAGGCGATGATCCGTATTTGCCGCCAGGTGTATTCAAGAATAAAATAAGACCACCACTTACACCACTTGCGCCTTGTGCACCTGTGGGTCCTATTGGTCCTGTTAGTCCTGTACTGCCAGTTGAACCTGTACCCAATGGACCTGTCGGTCCTGTATCACCTTTATCACCTGTAGGACCCGCAGATCCAGTTGTTCCTGTGCTACCAGTGGAGCCGGTGTATCCAGTACTACCTGTTATTCCTGTCGATCCCGTGGATCCTTGACCGGTTGGACCTGTAAATCCAGTAGAACCCTGTGGACCAGTAGGACCAGTATCTCCTTTAGTGCCAGTAGGTCCGGTTGTTCCTGTAGTACCTGTTGTTCCTGTAGAGCCTGTAGCACCCTGTCCTGTTGGACCTGTTGGACCCGTTGGTCCCGTTGTGCCTGCTATACCTGTTGCACCTGTAGGACCAACAGATAAACGAGTAATACTCATAGTTGTACCCGCTTTCACAGTTAATGAATCACCGGCTGTACCCTGCACTTTTACATTGATATAATCGCCAGAATTGAAATTATTATAGAGTGAAATAGGAATCGGTGCAGGTGATACAATACCTGTATTGTATACTACATATGCTGTAGACCAAATTGTGCTTGTATTTTTTTGAACAAAGAATGAAACTGCCGCATATGATGTTTGTGTCATATTTAATACTGGTTGAATCGCATATGCGCCCGTTGTAGAAAATGTAAATGCGCCCGTATTATAATTAAAATTAATCGTTGGTGTACTTACAAGAAAAAGAGGCGAGGACATACCTAGATATACATCTGTCAGAGATACAGGACTCGCAAATACTTGGTCAAGACGACTTGCCATGCTTAAAAGCACATCCGTTGTCGCTGCCTGTGGTCCAGCCGCGCCAGTAGGACCTGTATTACCAGTATTGCCGGTTGGACCGGTATACGATACACCCGTGGGACCAATAGAACCTGTAGGACCAGTATTACCAATAGAACCTGTAGAACCTGTATTACCAGTTGGACCCGTTGATCCGGTTGTTCCCGTTGGTCCTGTAGCACCTTGTCCCGTTGGACCTGTAGCACCCGTTGAACCTGAAAAACCGGTTTGCCCTGTTGGACCATAAAATCCACCGCCGCCTGCTTGAAGTATGTTTATACTACAACCACCAAATCCTCCTCCGCTTCCAACATTCAGTGCGCCGCCGCTTGTCTGATATGCGTATACTTCAAAATAGTCATTGTTATTCATCAATAAATTAGTCACAATGTTTAATATTGTATCATCGCTTGCGGTTACAGAGGTAACAAGTGATTCACAATAGCGTGTTGAATTATTAACTTTTATATATGCTACACGAGTACCTGTAGCATTTGCTACAAAACTTACAGTCGCCGCTATATTATATAACTGTTGTATTCCTGAATAGTTTGTAAATCGTCCAATATTGGTAGTTCCATCGTATGTTAATCCGGTCGTTCCTGTACTTTGAAGTACTGTATCAAAACCAACCCGTGTATCGGTAGTATTAGGAATTGACTGAGTTGTGCTGTTTTGACGCGATAAGAGATTTGCAGAGGATCCTGCTGGACCCGTGGCACCTGTAGTGCCCGTTGAACCTGTGGCACCCTGACCGGTTGGACCTGTTGAGCCTGTAGTGCCTGTTGAACCCGTTGAACCTGTGGCACCCTGACCAGTTGGACCCGTTGAGCCTGTGCTGCCAGTTTGTCCTGTATTACCTGTTGAACCTATGGTACCCGTTGGACCAGTATCACCTTTATCACCTGTAGCTCCAGTAGATCCTGTTTTTCCTGTTGCTCCTGTGGTTCCAGTGGCTCCCGTGGCTCCTGTGGCTCCAGTAGTGCCCGTTGCTCCTGTGGCTCCTGTGGTGCCCGTTGCGCCTGTGGTTCCAGTGGCTCCCGTGGCTCCTGTGGCTCCAGTAGTGCCCGTTGCTCCTGTGGCTCCTGTGGTGCCCGTTGCGCCTGTAGCTCCTGTAGCTCCTGTGGTACCCGTTGCGCCTGTGGCTCCTGTTGGACCTGTGCTGCCAGTTGAACCGTACCCGGTTGGACCAGTATTACCTGTAGATCCCGTATTACCTGTAGAACCTGTCGATCCAGTTATACCAGTAGGACCTGTACCAACAGGACCCGTAGGTCCAGTTGTACCAGTACTGCCTGTATAGCCTGTGGTACCTGTGGGACCCGTAGCAACCGATGCTGCCAAAGTTGTGTGTAAATGTGATGCTGTAGTCGCCTGAAAATATAGGGTTAATGAAGTTGTAGTTCCAATATATTCAGCAAAGATATCTAGATAAATCAATGTATTCACGCTTGATAATGTGGTTGCTGGTATATAAACCGTACCATCCGTCGGTTGCGCAGTGGTTTGATTCACCTGTACAGGTACATTCGACGATGACGCAAGGAGTACCTTTTGGCTTGAACTTATGTAGGATATATTGAAATATACATTGGCATAACGACCTGTATTATTTCCTACACTTGCGAACAAATTCAAATCCCATAAACCGCCAGGCACGAAGGTTGTCGGTATAACGCCGTTAATGGTAGAAAAAGTAGCAACATTTGTATAACTTGACGCTAGTGTGGGTACTATAATTGTTGTATCTAGAGCGTCAGGAATTTCTTCCAATGTACCACCAATGGAACTAACACCATAAGTACCACCAAGTGTATTGAGGAACAGAATTAAACCGCCTGAAACACCATCAATGCCTTTTACACCTGTAGGTCCCGTGGGTCCGGTTGAACCTGTTATACCGGTTGGACCTGTACCAATAGGACCCGTGGGTCCGGTGGAACCCGTTAAGCCGGTTGAGCCCGTTGTACCAGTTGGACCCGTACCAACCGGACCGGTCGATCCTGTGGAACCCGTTGAGCCTGCTGCCCCAGTAGGTCCAGTATCTCCTTTATTACCAGTAGGTCCCGTTGATCCAGTAGAACCCGTTAAGCCTGTGGAACCAGTCGAACCTGTCCATCCTGTAGATCCAGTATTACCAGTTGATCCTGTTGCGCCTGTACTGCCCGTGGAGCCTGTAGCGCCTGTCCATCCTGTAGATCCAGTATTACCAGTTGGTCCAGTGGTACCCGTTGATCCTGTAGGTCCCGTTGGTCCTGTACTACCCGTGGATCCTGTCGCACCGGTTCTGCCAGTTGGTCCAGTTGGTCCGGTTGGTCCGGTTGGTCCGGTTGATCCGGTATTACCCGTTGAACCGGTATATCCCGTATATCCCGTAAATCCCGTGCCACCACCGCCACCACCAGGACCAAATATACCCTCGTATCGCCAAAAATTAATCGTCACCGTCGCCCCCGCCGGTATTGGATTCAAATAAAAGGTCAACACACCCGCGTCCTGATCCAAATTCCACGGATATGTTGCATCCGTCGGCTGAAGATTTGGAATACTCAATGAACCTGTGACCGTCACACGAACATTATAACTTCCAACAGGATCATAATTGTACGGAATCTCATTTGTGAGCAAATTGTTCAATCCATTGCCCGTCTGGTCTGCTTGTAACGACCAATAACCGATGCCCGCATTCAAATTCGTACTACTCAAAATCGCCGCCGTATAAAATACGACCCACGGATACTGCGAATTCCATTGCTTGCTTGTCGCATACGCAGTGGGATACGAAGGATCATGCGAATCCAGTGCTAACGGCGCACCCGCACTACCAGGAGCCACAGATGGTATCTGCTGCTGATAAACCTGTAAGGTAGTAACATAAGGTCGGGCATCTACAGGAGCTTCTGCTGTAAAAGGTTGCGTCGGTCTCGCATCTGGCGCACCTAAATACTTCTTATACAGAAGACTGTTCAAAAATGCCTGACTTGGAAATGAAGACATCTTATTTTACAACCTGGTTTTTTAAATTACAATTCAACGAATAAATAAATATAAAACCGCACTTGGTTTACGGAAACGACGCAGTTACATATGAAAAATCGGCATCATCCGTCATCGGTAGACCTATTCTACAATAGAGATATAGGGTATTGGATATGACAACTGGTGCAGGAATCGCCGCTTGAATCAAGAAATTATTACCACTCACTGAAGTTGCCACAAATCCGCCACGAACATATGCCGATGTAGGATAATTGCTCGTCAGCGTTTGATAGTAATTCGTTGTTCCAACGACCTTTGTAGGATCGTTTGCATTTGCATTTAACCAAATTGTTGTTTTGGTCGCCGTATCAAATGCGTATAAACCGGTGCCTGAATCGATAGATGGATAAATATTTGCTGTGTCCTCCAATCGGTAAAGAATATAGAGCGGGTGCCCTGTTGTCGTAACGGCACATGCCGGATTTGCTGCTTGCTGAACAATATTACGAACATTATTCAATGTAAATGTGACTGTTGCTCCATAGGTTCCAGCGCCCAATTTCCATACAAATGTTGTATAACGGTATCCTGTTGCCGAAATAGATGTATAATTTACAAGACCTGACGGCGATACATTTGAATTAATTAAATAACTACTATAATTTTTATAACCTATAGGTACACTATTTGAAGTACTGTTTGGTGTAATAAATACACCATCGGCAACCTGTAATTCGGTTGTTGCATCATAACCGCCCGTATTATATGTGCCAGAATCGGTCAATGACCAGGTTTGATTATATAAAACTGATGCGTAGGTATATGACGGTGTTGCGCCTACAGTTGTCGGTGTTGTAAACGAGTATGCCGGTAAATATGTTGGCGTATTTGACATTAAATTATTATAATTGCTCGTGCCGGTCAAACTTGATCCAGCAGACCAACAACGCGTTCCTGCAACAGAACCACTTGTGTTTAGTGTAGGAATAGACTGCGGTATTGTTGAAAACGGTTTGGCGACCAATGAATACGAAGGACCGTCCGCAATAACAGGAATCGTTGATGTTACACCCAGCGAATTGGCAGACGGATTATGCGCTACAGCTGTAACAATTGCACTGTTTGAATAGATTGCGTTTGAGGTTATATCAACAGAATTTAAAATTGTATTTGTAAATGTTAACGGACCGGTAATTTGCGAGGTCGGTGTCGGCAGTGATGTATTACTTGCGTAACTATTGCTTCCAATTGTTAATGTATACGACATGAGCGGATAACTGTAAAAATAGTTCCCTAAATTGGATCCCGTTGCTGTGATTGTGGCTGTGGCAACTCCATAAATAATATAAATACCTGATACTTGTGTGTTTGAATCGCTTAATGTATAGGATAAAGAGCTCACCGCCGGTGTAGTCGTTAAATTATCATAATAATACTGATACGAATTTGAGGTAATAACACCACTTGGTGAACTTCCATCATATTGTAGTTCAATTGCTGTCAATGTATTTACATTACCACTGTAACCAACATTTCCTATCACCGCCGATCCAATTGTTAAGGTATTTAACGATTTTAGATAAAATCCTTGATCGTAGGCTGGATTTCCATAATATGTATCGGTTGTTCCAGAGGCTAACGAAAGCCCATTGGTCGTTTGAGGAGATGCCGGCGCTCCACGCGAATATCCACCAAATAATACAAGTGGTCCATTTGATGTTGCACTACCACTAGTAACCAATACTGTTGATAAATACATAATGTTTGTAGCAGCCGACCCACGATTCAATGATGTATGAATTGGCGTTGTATAGGTATCACTTGTCAAACTATTGGATGTTGTCAAGACATTTGTTATTGTTGCATTATCGCTGCATCGTTTCACAATTCCGTTATTATAATAGACTGCTCCACTAAATGTTAAACTTGCAGGAGTTGCTATCTGTGATAAATAGGTTGTTGTGCCAACTGTAGATGCCTGCTGTCCATAGGCAGAATTTGCCGTATTCGACGCAGTTACAAACACCTCCGTTTGTGTATCAGGATATAAATTATTAGGATATGTGTATGATAGATTCAAACCATTTTGTACCCAATTTGAATAATACGCCGTATTTGGATACGGTAATACAGATGTCAATGTTTGCACGGTACCACTTGTAAATGTTGTAGTTCCAACATAACGATAAAGGGTTGATATTGATGAAAAAGCGAGGGCATAGACTGCAATTGTGGCGGATGTCACCGGATTGAGTACATCCACATATTGCGGTGCAGTGTAACTTACAGATAAACTTGTTACATTTGATCCCGTTATTGTAAACGACTGGGGAAACGATGGTGTGCCTGATACCGTAAATCCTGTAATGGCTACTGTAGAAGAACTAATTGATTGATTTCGGTTTTGATAATACATTGTTATTCCACCGGTTTGCGGTGAATTGAAGTTTACAAATGTAGGATTATAGTAAAAAAAGGTATATGTACTACCAATGGTTGGAAAAGCTGTATATCCATATGTATTTGCAAGTGCAATTTGATTTGTAAGAACAATTCCAGTTACATGTATACTGCTACAATAACCATTATACGCATCTAAAAAATTTGGAGGACCTATAGTGCTTCCGTTTACAACAAATGTTGACACCTGTGGAGTTGATACAGTTGCCGTATACGACGAAATAAACGGTAAATATCCTATCGGTACTCCTACATTTATAGTTGACGGATATGTCCAAGGAATAAAAATTTTAGTAGATTGAGAAGTTGTTGCACCTATGACTGGTGCCGGCGGGGGATCTATAAGATAGCGCCGATACCATAAATCTGTTGCAGTAGAACCTGGACCGGTTGGACCTTGTAGACCAGTAGCGCCGGTTATACCTGTTGGTCCTGTATAACCAATCGATCCTTGTGTTCCCGTCGGTCCTGTACATCCTTTTTCTCCCTGTAATCCGGTCGGTCCTGTCGGTCCCGTTCCAAGTGGTCCCGTTGAACCTGTAAAACCAGTATAGCCAATTGGTCCCGTAGGACCCGTTATTCCTGTAGATCCAGTTGTACCCGTGGATCCGGTAATACCCGTTGGTCCCGTAGATCCAGTTAAGCCTGTGCTGCCCGTAAATCCTATGCCACCCGTGGGTCCTGTACTGCCGGTGATGCCTGTAGATCCTGTGTAACCGGTTGCACCCGTTGTTCCAGTCGTTCCTGTGTTACCGGTTGAGCCGGTCGAGCCAGTACTGCCCGTTTTTCCCGTAGAACCAGTGGCGCCAGTAGGTCCGGTTGAGCCAGTATTACCCATAGGACCCATAATACCTGTAGGACCGGTTGAACCGGTGGTACCGGTATACCCTGTAAATCCCTGCGGTCCCGTTTGACCCAAATAATAGGGAAGAGAATTCCAGAGTGTAACTCCATCACCCAATTTTACACGCAAACTATCCAGCTCTAAACCGAACTCACCTTGAGCAAGTAATGTATTATCTGTCGTCCATTGAGCGGCTGTTCCTCGCCGCAGCTGAAACTGCACAAACGGCATTTACCCTATTATACTCACCGTCTTATTTTACTCCACATCGCCGCAGTCAAATCCTTTTTGAAACAGAATGATAAGATCTGGATTTCCACCGCTCATTGGTACATACGGACCCTGCGGACCGGTATATCCATTTGGTCCAGTAGGTCCCCGCGGACCTTGTATACCCTGTGGTCCTTGTGGTCCTACATAAATATATTCTGGCGCATTTACTGTGTATACATCCGCAGCAGTAAATGTTCCATGAATTGTGGTAATTGTTCCAATCGTCATATCTCCCGTTGACGGATTGTAATAGAGAACAACTCCTAAAAAATTATTTGTATAGGTTTCAGCACTACTTACATAGACCGGAGTACCGTAAATATATGCTAAATTTGTGCTAACCTGAAAGGATACGCTTCCTGATGACGGAGTAATCAATACAAAACCTACAGTAATTCCACTATAACGATACCCAACGGGACCTGTAGGACCTGTAGGACCAACAATACCACCTATAGGCGATGGTGAGTATAGTATAAATTTTTTAGGAGTATACGGTTGTTTATTCCTATATGTATATATAAAACTATTTAAAACTGCCGTTGATGTACGACTCATGGCTTCCTATTTGTTTCGGTTTAAAAAAGTAAGACCGAGTATTATTCAATGGCTTCCTTTGATACTCTTAGCTCTCTTCTTGAGAAGGTTCAAAGCAGTCCGTATCTCTCTGTAGTACCGGCAGCACCTGCCGTTAAGGGCAAACTATGTCTCAATATGATTGTCAAAAATGAGAGCCGTATTATTCGGCGTCTTATTGACTCTGTTACAGACATTATTGACTCCTATTGTATTTGCGACACCGGCAGCACCGATGATACAATTTCAATTATTCGTGAGTATATGGCGGAGAAGGGTAAGATGGGTGAGGTGTACGAAGAGCCGTTCAAAAACTTTGGCTACAATCGTACGCACGCATTAGACCGCGCGGCTAAATGGGCGGAATACGCCCTTCTACTTGATGCCGATATGCGGCTCTCAATCTCTCCTGACTTTTCCGTTGATAAGTTAACCGATGATGTGTACACAATTCTTCAGCGTAACGGTAGTCTAGATTATTTTAATACGCGGATTGTTCGTACCGGTATCGGTATCAAGTGTGTTAGCCCCACACATGAATATTACGATATTCCAGGCGGCAAAATTACAAGCCAACTCAAGTCGCTTGTCATTGAGGATATTGGCGATGGTGGCGCTAAGTCCGATAAGTTTGAGCGCGATGTTCGTCTTCTCCGCCAGGGTCTAGAAGAGGAACCAGGCAATGTTCGTTACATGTTCTATCTCGCTAACAGTCTGCGCGATCTCAGTCGCCACACCGAAGCGATTGAATGGTATAAGAAGCGATTTAATGCCGGCGGTTGGATTGAGGAGGTCTTTTACGCTGCATTTGAACTTGGTAATATGTACAAGATTATTGGTGATATGCCCAACGCAATTTACTGGTGGATGGAGGCGTACAATCGCCATCCTATCCGCGCAGAATCACTTTATGAAATTATCAAATATTACCGTGAGGCAGGCAAGCAGCATATTGGACAGGTGTTTTGTGATATTGCCCGTTTAATTCCTTACCCTAAAGATGATGTGCTGTTCATTAAGTCTGATGTCTATAATTATCTGCTGGATTACGAACATAGTATCTTGGCGTACTATACAAAATCACCGATTAATCATTACAAGTATCTGGATCTAGTGGGTAGGAACTACAATAAAATCAATGTATTATCTAACTATGCGTTTTATGTCAAGAAACTCTCTACATTTGACGGTGTGACGACTGTTGATTTCTCGGATGAGGTAGAACGGGTCGTTGACGGTTGGGAGGATCCGTTTATCAGCAGCAGCCCCTGTATCCTACCGTATCAGGATGGATACCTCCTCAATGTTCGCTACGTCAATTACCGTATTCTTGACAACGGCAGCTATTATTTCAGGAATCCTGTACAAAAGATTGCAACGCTCAATAAGACTTACATGCTCAATAAGGATTTAACGGTGCGCAGTGAGCGCTGGATTGATAAGGTGGAGCGTGAAGAGCTGCGCTACCAGGGCATTGAGGATGTGAAGGTGTTTGAGCACGGTAGCACATTGCTTTTCCTTGGCACAATCCAGCATCCAGTCACCGGTTCACTCTGTATCGGTCATGGCACCTATGAGTTGACCGGTGACTGCCTACATTCTACGCCGTTCAAGAGTCCCCAAGATCGCGATTGCGAAAAGAACTGGTGCTACTTCCATGATTCCGCAGGAACCTTGCGCATTGTATACGATTGGATGCCTCTCTCGACCGGTCATATTGTCAATGGTGAACTTGAACTTCTAACAAGTGATCGTTCAGTGCCGGCTTTTTTCGGTGATGTTCGTGGCTCGTCCAACGGGGTTCGCGTCGGCTCAGGGCGTGACAGCGAGCTCTGGTTTCTCTGCCACATTGCCAATTACACCGTGCCTCGTACCTATTACCATCTACTTGTAGTCCTGGACGGCGAAACACTTGCGCTCAAGCGTCACTCTATTCTTTTCAAGTTTAACGATGAATCGATTGAGTATGCGCTTGGTTTGGTGGTAGAGGAGGACCGACTCCTTATCTCCTATAGCCGTTACGACCGTACTTCGGCGGTGATGATTGTCCCACGGTCTGTGATGGACGCCGAACTCTTTCCTATCTCCGCGGCTACGACGACGACGGTGACGGCGGCATAAAGAAACTAATACCTCCTATAAATAAATGGGTGTTACATTTGTAACCGCATTGTTCTTACCATCTGGACCTATATTCAAGCCGGTAAGCAAATATATCGAACTATTTGAGTGTTTGGCGCGCACCAATGTACCTATTATTTTGTACATGGACACGCGTCTTCGCGAGGAAGGTGCCGAACTCTGTATAAAATATGCAAATATTCGGCGATGTACATATACTCAAGTTGATACATCATGGGTGCCCAAAAATGTGATTTTGCCCACAATCCGTAATGAGGCAAAAGATACACCTGATTATATGTGTATCCAGTTGTCAAAACTAAAACTCGTGGCGGAGGCATCCGAGTTTGTTAACACCTCGCATATTGCCTGGATAGATTTTGGTATTTACCATATGTTTGAAGATCGTGATATATGTAATAAACTATTAAACACTATCACAAATGCGAATTTTCCTACAGATCATATTTTATCGCCTGGTTGTTATACAGGCGGACACCACAATTTATTTGAGCAAATTTGCTGGTGGCATTGTGGAAGTTTTTTACTCGGCGAAAAGAGTCTTTTTCCTATCGCCTATGCTCGGCAAACTGCCCTTGTTGAAGAATATCTTCCTCGGCTAATTTGGGAAGTGAACTACTGGACCATGATGAACGACTGCTTTACTATATATATTGCAAATCATAATGAATTACTTCTTTATAATCTTTGTGACTATATTTGTCCATAAACACCATGGTGTTATTATATGACGAAGTACTCCCTCTTGTATCCAGCCATCAATTGCTGAGCGTAGAGCTTCATAATCATCAAAAATAATATAGGCACTGGGTTTTGCAAGGTGACGCGCCTCGGCAAATTGCGCCGTAACCGCCGGTATAGTATGATCTGCATCAATATGAATCATATCGTATGTATTTACAGGTAGAGTTTTCATGATCTCTACTGCATCTCCAAGATGAAATGTTATACGATTATTAAAGTGTTTATTCAAATACTCCACCACTTTTGGAGCGTACCGGTCATCATTATCAATACAAGTAATCTTAAGAGTTGGATTGGATATAAGTAGAATGAGAAGAGAATGTCCTAAATAGACTCCTACTTCAAGAATATTTGTAGACTGTTCTCCTACACGAAAAAGCGCTTCCTGTTTCTTCAATGTCTCGCGCTGATAAATATAGTTTACTCCGTTAAACATATAACTTCCCCATCCATCAATCCATTGCCCATTAAGAACATCGTGAATCGCCGCAAAATGGTGAAAATTATCTAAAAGGACCTTGGCGGGTACCGATTCTGGATGATGATACACAGCAGTTTGTAAAATCTCTATGCCGTACATTTTTATTATTAATAGTAAATTACAGTTTAGACCCAATTGTCTTGTTCAAAAAAATTGAAAGTTGTGTTGGATATATTTTAAACAGGCGAGACTTCCTATACTATTCCTACTATGCCTAAGCGTAGCCACTACCAGGACCTTGCGATTGAACACGCTTCGCGGGTCGCTGCTTCCGTTCGTTCCAGTCTTCACATTGCCTTTATCTACGGCAAAGGTGGAGCACTTCTTGCTATGGCAACCAATAAAGTGGGAAGTCGTTCTCAGGGTGCCGGTTATAGTAAATATACAATTCATGCCGAGAGGGCGGCATTGAAGGCGATTGGCGATGAATCGCTGTTGCGCGGTGCCACGCTTGTCGTTGTACGCATAAACAAAATGGGAGAGTTGGCGTGCTCTAAGCCGTGCCACGGATGTGTGTGCCATCTAGAGAAGGCAATGGATCGTTACGGTCTTAGGCGTGTCTATTATTCCTGAAAATCGAACAAAAATGAAAATGGTTTGGTTTGCCAAATCTTTTTCATTCTCCTGGTTATAATGCTCGCCGTACTTGTTACCGCCACTGCTCTTACTCTTTCTGCCGGTCATGGCTCCCATTTGCGCTACTCGCGTACACGGAATGAGTCTCTGGCTCTGTCTCTGGCTTTGGTAGAGGCATCCGTCGTCGGCGCCGCCGAATCGTGCTCAAGCAGTGGCGATCTTGCCAAGAACTTCGTTGTCACCATCAGCAATGATCAGCCTGCCCAGGGCGAAAAGGTGACGACCACTTTTGATTTTGATCTGGATGCTCCTATCACGGGTGGCATGGCGTACTACTCGGCGACGCTCAATGGTCTCGGTCCCTTCACCTCCTCGGCGGCGCTGTGTGATGAGACAGCGAAGACCGACGACCCTTGCCCTCTTGGCGTCGGTCACCACCACGAAGTCTCTACTGCCGATAACACTGTGACCGGCAAAGTTGTGACCACGATTACTTGGGAGGATGAGAGTGGCGCCCAGATTCTGTGCGCCAAGATTAGCACAAAGAGCTCATAATTGCGAAAAAATGAATCATAGTGTATTGTTTGTTTCTTTTTAACAAACCATGTTCTATGCTATGACATATAGACGATTTCTGCCGGCACCGCTCATTATCGTATATACAGGAGTCCCGATTGGATTTATGTTCTATGTAACACTTATTACAGCAATTACTCCTCCTTTTAATACTACGGTTCCCTTTCTGGTGATTATAAATTATCCAATTATCATTCTCGGTTGGATCACTTGGTTTTATGCATCCTCCATTGTTTGTAGTGGAATCCCAAATGAACGGCTGCTTATTGCAAATATTATATACAGATCGTTGGCAATTGTAAATTTCATCTTGTTTATAGTCAAAGTCTCCATATACACACAGACCACAAATAATGTGAACGAATTATCATCCTTGCTTGGTGTTCAAATGGGTGCCGTTGTAGGATTTGGATTGACCGGCGAATTGTACCGATATATATTCATGTATCCAGTTCAACAACCTGCTATAATGCCTATTCCCCAGCCGGTTATGATTCCGGTGAATCAAGTGCCAACTGCGGTCCCCGTGGCAACGCCTGTGCGAATGGCTATGCCTAGTTGGAATTACTTTCGCACATTGCGATTTATACGATTATAAGAGTGGATTTAAAACCTACGGAGTTGATTATAATTTATAAACATGTTCCTTCGTCTTCTCGCTGTCGCTGCTGCATTTTTTGCCGCCGATGCCCGTAAGAGTGCGGATTCCAACACCTGTATTAGTTTTCAGGTCTCTCCTGGCACTGGCTGCCAGTGGATGTGCAACTACTGTGCTACGACACTCGGTACCCCCAACTACTACTTTACCGATGGCATTTGTACCTATGAGACCGGCGGCTGCGTTGGTTCTCCCCAGGTCGGTGTTCTCTATACCTGCTGCGCCAACTAAAAAATAGTTTGACTTTATAGAAAATGTCCGTGACTTGGAATGTCAATAAGGGTGGTCCTCTTCCATCTGTCGAAAATGTAAAGGCGGCAAATGGACTCATAAAACTACAGAACACCACATCTGCCGTAGCAGCTCTTACAAATATTAAACTAAACAAGAATGCCGTGAAAGGCTTAGTTAAGCTGGGAAATAACACGAAGCAGAGCCGCAAGAGCCGCAAGAATCGCAAGACGACGCGTAAGAATCGCCGCCGTAGCACTCGCCGTCACCACTGATAAACTCCCTCTAAAGTAAGGATGTCCAGACGGGACAAAGATAGAAAACATACATACGAAGATATAGCGCCAGGAAAGCGTATATATGGTCGTATTCATCTACCCGATCCTATGGATGCGTATAAACCGTCCTATAGTTACGATCTAGACCTCACCCGAAACGATTACTTCGGCACTGCTAAAATGGAGGAATGGCGTAAATCGCACGAGGAGTACATTCGTAGCAGCGACCGTATTCTCAAGATTGTCAAAGCGTACACCTATCACGGAGATCGGCTTGCCAATACCTATCTGCGCGGAGTCTTGTCCGGCTTAGAAGATCTTATGCTCAGTATTCGGTTCAGCGTAGAAGATATTCCTATTGCCTACCAAATATACGACCACTACGATTTTTTGAAGAATCACGGTATTAAAATGCCCGATAAGGCGTCTATGATGAAAGACGATAAATTGGATATGGATGTTATAAAAACATTCTTTGATTCGCAGTATAAAAAACTAACAAACCAGTTTATTCTTCGTCGGCTTCTAAAATCGTATACCGACGATTTACAAGAGATTATTGAGAAGGCACCTAAGTTTGGTGAAACCCTCTATACCTACCGCGGTGTAAAAAACGAGGATTTTTTAGAGCCCGGTACACTTTCCTATATTAATCGCAGTTTTTCCTCTACAAGTTTAAGTATTGATGTATCCTCCAAATTCACCGAATCGTACAGCGGTTACCGATGCTGTTTATACCTATTAGAGATTGCTAAATTGGTTCCTGTATTATGTATTGACTCTGTATCTCTCGTCAAAGGCGAATATGAAGTACTTATCGCACATAATGTTCTATTTAATCATAATGTTGATGTAAAAACGATGAACTATAAGCACCATAATTATCTGACGCGTGTCATTAAGGTAACAAAAGTCCCTGTTGGCAATTTCAAACCGCTCTTTATGAAACTATCGCCTACCAAGAAAAAAAAATCTAAAGCCCGTCCTCATGTCAAAGTGAATTCTCCGCATAAGAAGACACTAAAGAAGAAGAAGGAGAAACGAGGAAAGAAAGGGCGACCGCCTACGCCTGGCGAATGGGATTAGAGTTTGAGGTAGAGACTTTCAGGTTGCGCAATATCTCGCAGAATTGTTGTCTGCGCATCCTTCATCGTATTGAGCATATCCACATCGGCTCTTAGGGTCGCAATCGTGATCCATTCCTGAACAATACTATACAGTTTGAGTAAACCCTTCATCAAATTGCCCTCATAGATTTCATACTTTGAGGACAAGTGCGCAGCATCGACCCCCTCAACCCACTCCGTACCAATCTGGACCCAAAGAGTCGTGAGGCTCCAGTAGCCATCAGGCGACTCTACGCCTGCCTTTTTGTCTATCGCAGCACCTTCCTGACCCCAACCGTCAATTGCCATCAGTGTATCCTTCACTCTCTGGGTGATATTATTGGGAAGTGATCGTGGATGAACCGTCTTCTCCTCTGCCTCCCTATCCATAATGAATGCGCCTAGAGTTCCAACAATCTCGGTTAAATTGGCACCTTGGAGTTTATTACTTAGATAAAGATTTGCGAGGAGAAGCGGGTTTGCCTCGTTCACCTCCGTTGCCGCTGTGCCAAACTCGGTCAACTTAGGCGGCTGGGTGTCTGACAATGGGTGAATGGCTCCGTGGCGTTGGAGAGCATTGAGGAGCGGTGTGATTCGCGTCTCTTGGACGCTGGTGTCCATCTTTGTCTTAGTCGCTAAGAGTTTGTCAATGGCTGCCTGGTGCTTTTGGTAAATGCTATACAGTTTAATGTAAGATGCCCACTTTGGTCCCATATGGCGGTCTTTCCATTGTTCCAGCGCTTGTTGCGCCTTGCGCTTCGCCGCATTTGTAGCGGTTTTAGCGGTATGCTCTAGAGTTGTGTAGAGATCAAGTTCAGCAAGGATCTCTGCCGCCAGAAAGAGTTCAATTTGCTTCGCTCGGATGGCAATGATCTCGTTTTCAATCGCATGTTTTGCCGTCGCCTGCTGTTGCGCCCAATACGACTGGTCAATCAGGGTCGTCCAAATGGGGGCGGCATTCTCCGCCGCAGAGGCGTGAATTGCCTTGAGTAGGAAGTCGTAATGAAACTGTAGCCGGCTCTCCAACGGGACCAGTCTGCCCGAAAAGACACCGCGAAGTTCATCCAGAGGCATAGGATCGCGGCTGGGAAGATAGATGACTGTACCCTGCGTATCTTTGCCTCGCCGACCCGCTCGTCCTGCCATCTGGATATATTCATCCGATCGCAGAGGACGAAATCCTTCTCCTGTGTTTCCTGGCTTCTTCAGGTCCAAGAAGACCACTGTACGCGCTGGCATATTCAAACCCACTGCAAATGTTTCGGTACAAAACAGAACTTTGATAAAGCCGCGAGCAAAGAGGATCTCTACGATTTCTTTGAGAAGAGGGAGGAGACCGCTGTGATGAAACGCAATTCCTCGTTGAAGGAGCGGCAAGAGTTGATGGTACTGCGGTAGATGTTCCAGTGTTTTCATGTAAGAGTGTAAATGGAAACTAATAATATGCTTGACTGTAGATTGTTCGGTTGTATCTAGGAGCGTATCCTTGAGTTGATCGGCGTACCGCTCCGTTTCTTTACGGCTAAAGACAAAGAATAGTGCCGGCAGCAAGTTGCGCGTTTGTAGTGTGCCGAGTGCATCATTGAGCGTATGGGTGAAGGACTTAATCTTGATTTTGTCAGAGGATCCAGCAATAGATTCGCCAATCTTATGTGCCGCCTTCACATGCTCTGCCCACTTATCCTTCGCCTTGAGTTGGTCCTCGCGCTGTCTTAGCCATGCATTGTAAACATGGGGCTGGAACGGTGCCTCATCGCCTGTTTTGAGTGGCTGAAGGGGCGGCTGGGCTAAGGGGGTACTATTGTCGTAGACCCCATGGACAAGCGGCACAATACGATGCGTTGTTTTCAAAAGCACAATTGGATGCTGCTTCGCGGCGCCCAGCCAACCTGCAAAGATTTCAGGACTGTCAATGGTTGCCGATAGGAGAATAAGCCTTACGGTTGGGGGAAGAAGGATAAGCGTTTCTTCCCAAACATGTCCGCGCTCAGGATCATTAATATAATGTACCTCATCAAAGATAACGGCACCTAAGTTGTCCAAAGTAATCGTGCCTGCCGTGCCCAGCTTCGCCGTTGCCGTATTCGCCTTGAATAATAGATTGCGCAGAATCTCGGTTGTCATCACAATGATATCAGCTTCAGGATTGAACTTGATATCACCCGTTAGGATACCCACGCTAGCTGTAGGAAAGAGTTTCTTGAGATCATGAAACTTTTGATTGCTCAGTGATTTGATTGGCGTCGTATAGAAGATCCGCTTATGTTCTTTTAGGGAATAAGCAATCTGATATTCGCCTACTAGAGTCTTACCGCTGCCCGTTTTTGCTGTTACGAGGATATTATGATTTTTATGAATGGCTACGATTGCCTGCTGCTGCCATACATCCAATGGAAAGGTATACGAGATAGCCGGATCTGCAGGCGGATAGTCCACAGGAGGACTTTGGGTAGAAGGAATAGATAAGAACGACATTGTCCGGTTTAAAAAGTTCTTTGTAGCATTCACAAATCTCAATTTTTGCGTTTTGCGTTTTCGCACATTCGTTTAAATAGATGTATTTACATATAAACTATAATGGAAGTTTCAAACATTGAGGCAGATTTATGTAATTATAATGAATTTCATAATTATATAGAAAGCGATTATCAGGTCGTTGTGCGCTACGAAAATGAACACACCTATACAATCATTGTTCTTCGCCTCGATGATGCCAATGGTTGGAATGATTCCCTTTCAGTTCTAGTAAATTATACAGATACAGACACAACTCAAGTTATTCATATTGGTCAATCTGAATCTGTTAGTAAAAAAGAGATACAAATTGAAAATAAATCTATGACCTTTCGTCCGTCAAACACTCCTATAACATATTTACGATCCTATACACTTGTTCCGTTTCCTAATCCTATTAAACTATCGCGTGAAGAATTTAATACTACATTTTCATCGGATATTGTGTCTCTGCCAAGAGAATTATACGCCTTTGGATTAGACAATCGTAAATTATTTATGTATAACGATTTTTGTGCAGATTATTATGATATTATTCAGGTCGTTCGTCATATAATTCGTACAGCACTTACATTTACTCGTTATCACAAGTTTTATTTTATTATATCTGTACACGATGGATATTTCGAGCATCATTATTATAATGATCGTTACGAACCTTATAAAGTAAACGATGATGAATTCAAAAATAAGGAGATTATCTTAGTCGACAATCCAGATGTATATCCAGTATGGCATTCCAAACGCTATATTTTTGCCATGTCAAATTGGCAAAAATTACCCTATACAATTGACATACCTGATAGGCACTTTTTTTACTGTAATTTATATAAAGAGTTCCGTTCATTTCATCGTGGAATACCATTTTCAACTAAAATCAATAAAATCGTGTACGCAGGACGACTGGGACGAGGCACAAAATATAATTTTTTAACTCGTCGTGATATTGATACAGACCAGCGAACATATTTTATGAGCGATCGTGTCCCCAAAACAAATATTATTTGCTCAACCGATGGAGAAATAAAAACAGACGATATGATAAAATATAAATATATTCTTGATATTGATGGTCATGCGTGTACATGGGATGGTACCGCTTGGAAACTCAATTCGGGATCAATTATATTTAAAACAAAGTCTATCTGGAGACAATGGTTTTATGACGATTATAAACCATGGATTCACTATATTCCAATCAACGACGATTTTTCAGATATTGATGAGAAATACGCCTGGTGCGAATCTCATCAAGACGAATGCAAACAGATCGTGCGCAATGCAAAAAAACTATTTCAAAAAGTGTATCGTTTAGATAATATTTTTAAATATACCATAAAAGCGATAGAAATGATTGTTTAGAATGAGTTGGACGTATTTATTTACCGCGAGAACCGCGCAATACTTCAGGCTCTGCTTTCTTGTGCTTAATTCCCAATACACGGTTCACAAAATAGAGTACCTTATCAATTAGATTGTGTTGGAATAAAATGAGCACAAGTGCCATCACTTCGCCACCATCCAATTCCTTTAGTCGCTCATGTTTGAACCCTCCAATACCATCTAGGGGAAATGGAATAAGTTTTACAAGATTACGTAAAATATAGGCAATAACACCTAGGGCAAATAATTGTAAGACAATTTCAAAAAACATTTGTAGCGTTGAGATTTTTTCATAATTTTCCTCGGCAAAATTTCCCATAATTCCATCAAACGCCTTTGCCGCCGCTAAGCCAAGAATAAAAAAATAAACGGTCACAAGACCAATGTCTAGAAGTTTGACCGCAACAAATAGGGGTGTGTAGGCGACCTCTTTTGGCATTCTACTCTAGGATAAGAATTAAAATGGTCCCAAGACGGTTGGCGCTGTAAACACAGCGAGTGCGTCCAAGAGTCTCGTCTTATTCAAAATCATTGCCACATGCCCCTCGCCACATTTTAGAAACAATTGTTGCGTCTGTTCAGGTGTATAAAAATTATAAATACGGCAAATAATCTCCATTAAATAAATAATATCTTCAAAACAATAGCCCGCCGACCATAAATTGAGAAGAATTCGTAATGTATTTTTGCGATTTCCCGCTAGTGCGGCATACCCTAATTGTTGAAGTTGCTGTACCGGCGGTGCGTTTACAATCGCCTGTACATCCTGTCCCGTAACCTGTGTGAGTCCTGAGCTTTCTAACACTTGATTAAATAACTTGTAAAGGCGCGCGTTGCCCAGTGCCATACTAATCATCCACGATTCCGCTTCATCGCTCACCTTAATTTTGCTTTGTGACCGGAAAAATGCCTTGTTCATCAGAAGATTGACCGGCATAAATTGAAGCATTACACAGCGGCTTTGAAGCGGTTCAATAAATGGCTCACAACCGGCGGCAACAAAGAGGAATCGCGCATACGGTTCGTAAATTTCTAGAATGCGCCGCAGGGCTTGTTGTGAGACGACGGGCACCGAATCCGCATCATCCATCCATACCCATGCCTTCACTTTTGGATAGCGGCGCGTACGCTTCACGAACTCTGTAAGTTGTCCACGAATAGTACCGATGCCGCGGTCGTCGACTGAATTAAGAAGTAGGATATAGTTTTTATGCTCCTCCTCTGGAACGGCATTCTTCGTTAGGTACGCGTGAATAAATGCGCGCGACATGGAGGTCTTACCGCAGCCCGATGGTCCCAAAAACATTAAATGCGGCGGATTATCAATATGATTTTTTAAGAAATTTATAATATGATCCTGACATATTATAGAATCCATTCGGGATTAACTCTGTTTTGTTAGTATGTGGGGTCGTTTTAGACTGACCTAATCTCCGCGATCAATATAAGCATTTGCTGTATCACTAAAACTACCGCGTTGTCTTCCTATCCTGTTCATAAAATAGAACCACTCTGCGGTTAATTGGAGATCTTTCCAGCATTGGTCATTTGCATAGAGCCAGTGCATTCCTGTGCTTTCTAACAATGGTAATGAGATCTTGAGTACATGAATAAGTTGGGGATAAAAGTGCCGATTGATAAGATATCCAGATGCCGTAGACGCATTTTTGACTCTGCCTATAAGATTATTATATGGGGCAGATTCTTTGAGATTATAGGAGATCATCACCACATCCCACGGAATATTCAAGTCCCAAAATGCCTGAAACTGCTGACAAAGCGTCTCTTTGGTTACAAGAAACTGGAAATCATCTTCTAAAATTAGCACATTCTCCCATTGCATTTTTTCGGCTTCTTCTAGAACGGCAAGGTGTGAGAGTCCGCAACCAACGATGCCTGAGGCATTTGAAATGGCGTTAAACCGTTCCCCACTTAGTCCATACATTTGGAGTTCTTGCTCTATTTCTTGGCGGCGGTCCTGGCGCCGCTCCAAATTAATATAGATAATTTTTGAGATTCTATCCATTTTGTTTGTATGAATCTTTGCGCATTTAGACCGGCACACATAATCCCGTGGCGGTCTAAAACGGTGCCTGCGTTTCTAACATTAATTATGTCAGACTTGTATCAACGGCTTGGCTTGAAGCGCGGGGCATCGCCTGATGAAATTAAAAAGGCATATCGCGGACTGGCACGCGAGCATCATCCAGATAAGGGTGGTGACCCTGAAATGTTCAAAGGTATTCAGGAGGCGCACGAGGTGCTTTCGGATGAACGCCGCCGTCAAGTATACGATATGACGGGGGCGGTGAATGAGGGCGGCGGTCCGCCTGGCGGCGGCATGGGTGGCATGGCTGCCGGTGGTGTCCCGTTCTTCATGAGTGGAATGGGTCCGTTTGGTATGCCTGGTGTCAACTTTGATATGAGCGACATATTTGGCATGTTTGGCGCCGGTGGCGCTGGTGGCGGCGGACCTGGTCGTCGCCGTGGGGGTCGCGGTCCCAACAAGCAACACGATGTTGGTCTCAAACTCGAACAATTCTATAAGGGTACAAATATCAAGTTGAATTTTAACCAGGCACGGCGTTGCGGCACTTGTAACGCCAGCGGTGCTGAGGCGACCGAGTCTTGTGGCGGCTGTGGTGGCTCTGGATCCCGCATAATGCAGCAGCAAATGGCACCTGGTATGATAATTCAGTCACGGCGCCCCTGTGATGTCTGTAACGGCGATGGCAAGCGGACAATTCGTGTATGCAAGGGCTGTCAGGGTAAGAAATTCATTGAAAAAGAGAAGCATCTGGATATCAAGGTTACGCCTGGCATGGCGGAAGGGGAAAATCTCGTATTTGCTGGCGAGTGCTCCGATACTCTAGAGTTTGATACACCTGGTGATGTTGTATTGACGCTTAAGTTGGCAACCGACGGATCTACGCCAGTGTACGAATGGCAGGGAGCCGATCTTACATATAGGCACACCGTATCATTTACAGAGTCTATTCTTGGATTTGAGTTGACGCTGGCGGATCACCCGTCGGGCACTTCGCCCAAGTACTCTTGGCGCGGCGGTCCGCTCATTCACGGCGCTGTATTGAAAATGGAAGGTGGCGGTATGCCGAAGCGCGGCGGCGATGGATTTGGTGTTCTCTATATCCATGTATGTGTTAAGCCGCCGCCTGTTGTGGCGTGGTCTGCCGAGGATGCGGCGAAACTGGCGGCTGTATTTGGAGCTCCTTCTATCGGTATGCTTGCCGAGGGTGTCAAGTCGTTGGATCTTGGCTCTGCGGAATCGGTATTCAAGTGACCACATTAAATTTTTCGGGTATTTATGATACTTCAACGATTGAAGAATCATATATAAGTGTGAATGGGTATTTACCACGCCCTTGTTGTACGACGGCTCTTGCGGTAGCAGCGGCGGCTGTTCTTCTTGTTATTACGGCGGCTCTTGCGGTTCTTGCGGCTCTTGCGGCTCTTGCGGCTCTTGCGGCTCTTGCGGCTGTTCTTCTTGTTATTACGGCGTCTACGACCACCACCTGTCGCCGGCGGGGGCACTGGCGGTACCGGCATCGCACCGGGATTGTGGTTCTGGTACGCAATCTGGTTCGCATACGCCTGCTGCGCATAAGAGTTCGCCGGTCCCTGGAAGCTCGGCACAACCATGTTCTCCGTGTACCACTGGGGGTTGAGCATCGCCGCCGGCTCCTCCGCGGCAGTCAGGAGCATGCTCGGCATAGAGAGGGGAGCCATGCCGCCACGGTGCTTACGGTGGCGAGAGGCACGGCGACCACGGCGTGAGCGGCGACCGCCCGCCTGGAGCATGCCGTACTTGCCGGCAAACTGAGGGAGCTCCGCGAACGAGGTGTCCAGCGGACCAATGCGCGCCGAAGCGTGCATATCCTGCGGTAGCATCTCGCTGAACTGGGACGGGTACGCAGCATTTGCATCATAGCCGCCGCGCATCTTACGGGCACGGCGCGAGCGCTTGCCGCCGTGGAGAGGCGCCGTAATACGGTCAAATGTCTGTCCCTGCGTCAAAGAGCTCGGCGCCGCGAGCGTATTCTCGCAATCCTTGCTCGAGCAGCCATCTGTGTATAACGACTTCGGGTCGTATTGGGGAGCATAGAAGTTGGCACCGCTCATATTCTATTCTTCCGTGTGAAAAAGTTTATTGGACGCGGATATTTACGATGAAGGAGCCGAGATGGTCTTCTTCTTCGTCTGTCCCGAAATGAGGTAGATAGAGTTCTCGGTCACGACAATGAAATCCTCATTTACCTTGAAAATCTTCTGGATCACCGATGTGTACTCCTCCTCCGAACGCACTAGCATCTTCTCCTTTGTGGCACCATCCTCGCCCAGGAACGCCTTTCCCTCGTGCGTATCATTGTAATAATCAAGCATAATCGGCTTGTCCTGCTCTACAGCAAGCCGGGCAGCGTGCTTGAGCGTTTTCTCACTGGGTAAAGGGGTCTCAACGGGTTGTGACTGGACACCGGGCGCAGACATGTGCTTTCTGTTCGGGAACAGGAACCTTTATTTTGCAATTTTACGCACAATATTACGAGGGCACGGATGTTGAATCCAACCATTTTGCACCTTTACCGACTTCTCCTTTGCTGCTGGTGGTGCCGTCGTATCCGGAGGAAGAACATAAACCTTGCGTAGAATCTCATCCGCGTTATCCGTAAATACCTTCTTGATGAACTCGTACGCCTCTTCAATCTGTTCCATGGCACGCGCGCCCGTAATAATCACCTGACCCGTTTGAAATGGGCTAATCGTAATCTTCTTACATTCCCCAATCTTCGAGCCGTCCCCCGTTCCCTTACAAAGTCGTGGGCAACCACAAACTCCAGGAGATGTAGTTGGCTGGCGTTGCGCATTGTAGAAGAACTTCGTCTTTACACCTTGATAAATAGCCGATTCGTAACTGGAATTGAGATTATAGGTTTCCGATAGGATACGGTGAAGAACATCGCGGCGCACCTTCGCTCCAATACTGAAATCCGTATTAATGAGTTGAATCTCCTCCTTTGTAATCGTTGGTGCCTGGGCAAAGACCGGCGTCTCAGTGCACAGTATATTAATATGCCCAATCAGCCAACGGAGAGTGTCACCGCTCATATCAATACTACGCACACCCGTCATCTGGATACCACCATTACGGAACAACTTGATATTAATCTCCTTCCAGTTGAGCGGTGAAATTTCACGGCGGACGACTAAGGTAGCCTGATTAAAGAATGACTTTTTCACTTCCTTTTGCTTTAGCATGATGTCCTTAAAACTCGTACCCTTCGTTGTTCCCTTGAATTCCATCTTGAGTACACCATCATTGAGATCCCAGTACGGCATAATACGAATTTGGTTGAAGAGGGCATCCAGGTGAATAATCGTTCCCAATTGCGCCGTTGTCGTAATTGTGCTAATTCGCAGCGGAGAGAATGTTAGCGTCGGTGCAATAAAGTGGAGCGAGTTTACAGTTGCCATTTGCCCCTTTAGATGCTTATAGGTTTAAAGACTTTAAGTGCGGTCATTTTTTTTGCTCGGGCTAAAGTAGAAGGATGGCAAAGACCCGTCGTAATAATCGCAACCACTCGCGTAAGAATAAGCGCGGAGGTGGTTTCCTAACAGACCAACAGTACTTCGATCCAGATGTACTGCCTCCGTCTACGCTACTTCCCCCAATTACATCATTACCCACCTCAACTGATATTCGCCCCGTTATGTTGGCAACGGCGCCGTCCACTGAATTAATGGCTGGAGGAGCCCGGCGTCGCCGGACCCGTCGCTCTCGCGGTGGTTTCTCCCCTAGCGTCATGGGCTCGTTCCTGGCAAATGCACAGGCGGCGATTGTTCCCGCTGCATTGTATTTGATCTATAACCAGTTCGTCCCGAAGACGAATTCTCCTTCCGCCAATCTCCAGAAGACACTAGGCGGTCGCGCGAGCCGTAAGCGCAGCCGATCAACCCGCCGTCGGTAAGCGGACCGGGATGAACGAGGGGTGTAAATAAACGACCGCAGGTCTGCGTTCAAATGGGTGACTTCCCATCTAAACGCAGAGAAACGAGTTTTATTCATACGATGGACGCCGAGTCAAAGAACGATTATGTATTCCTTTGCCGGACTGTCAAGGCATCCCCTGTTCGTACCCTGGTCGATGCCGTGAAGGATATCCTTACCGAAGTGAACCTTGAAGTAGATACCGCCGGCATCAAGATCATGGCGATGGACGGCACGCACACCATTCTTGTCCATATGCGCCTGTACGCCGACCGCTTTGATGAGTTCTTCTGCTCCGAAAAGTGTATCCTCGGCATTGACTTCGTCAACTTCAACAAGATGGTGAAGCAGATTAAGAATGAGGATTCCCTACTGCTCTTCATGGAGAAGTCGAACCGCTCCCGTCTCGGCATTCGCATCATGAACGGCGAGAAGCAGATGGTGACGACGAAGTACCTCAACCTGATGGAGCTGGATGTCAAGCCGATTGAGATCCCGCCGGTCCCCTTCTCCTCCGTCATTACGATGCCTTCCCTCGACTTCCAGAACATCATCAAAGATTTCATCCAGCTCGGTGATAAGATTGAGGTGAAGTCAGCCGAGAACGAACTCTCGTTCCGCCTGGAGGGTGGCGAGTTTGGCTCCCAGGAAACCATCTGCCTAATGCCCAAGGCGCAGAAGGATATTGTCCAGGGTTATTTCCTACTCAAGCCGCTGGCTCTTTTCACGAAGTGTACCGCTATGTCCACCGATATCATCATCTACCTCAAGAACAACTACCCGATTATTATTGAGTACTCGGTGGCTGGGTTGGGTGAGATTAAGCTGGCTCTTGCGCCGTACACGCGCTCCGATCCATCGGCGTCGGCAAACACTCTTTCTCATTAAATTCGGTGATAAAATTATCCTATGTAATAGTAGATTAGATGAGTTCTCGCATTACTCGTAGTGCAAAAAGAAAACTACTTGAAAAAAATGTGCCTAATGGTACCAATCTTACCGGTATATCAACGTATTTGAGAAGTCAGGGATTTACTCGTCCAAAAGAGTTTACATCAAATATGAATTGGGTTTCAAATGTAGTTAAACCACGCGGACCA
>Ga0208616_1000099_pt1 | contig 30676 bp, 35 predicted proteins | sample CryBogCBE16Oct07_FD_184575 | JGI IMG/M metagenome (GOLD analysis project Ga0208616, IMG submission 184575) | Freshwater microbial communities from Crystal Bog, Wisconsin, USA - CBE16Oct07 (SPAdes) (version 2) | ecosystem: Environmental > Aquatic > Freshwater > Lake | place: Crystal Bog... | reverse complement strand
TCCTACTGGATGGACAGGTGCCACTGGAGCAGCAAGTATAGTAACTGGTCCTACTGGATGGACAGGACCAACTGGAGCAGCAAGTATAGTAACTGGTCCAACTGGTGCAGCAAGCACAGTAACTGGTCCTACTGGATGGACAGGACCAAGTGTAACTGGTCCTACTGGAACTGTCATAACTGCTAGCACAAATATTCAAATTAATAGTTTAGGTGTGGGAACCGCAGCATCTGGTACTGCTGGAACTATTAATGCAAGTGGAACTGCTACAGTTGCTTCATTAACAAGTAATGGAGCAATCAGTGGTACAACTATAAGTGGTACTGTTGCAACTGTAACCAGTTTACAAAGTTCAGGTACTGCTACAGTTAACTCATTAACAAGTAATGGCGCAGTAAGTGGTACTGTAATAACTGCATCAACTGGCTTCCAGGGTGGTTATCATAATGGTACTACTATGAATTTAAGTGGTGCAGCTACAGTTAATTCATTAACAAGTAATACCACTATCACTGCTGGTACAGGATTAACTGTAAGTGCAGGCGGTGCAAGTATTACTGGTGCGAGTACTATTACAGGTAACTTGATTGTAACAGGTAATATCATATTGCAGGGTAATACGTACGTAACACAGTCAAATGTTCTTGTTGTTAATGATCCTATAATTTATCTAGCCAACGACAACCCAGCTAATACATATGATATTGGCATTGTTGGACACTACAATAATGGTACATATTATCATACTGGATTAGTAAAAAATCATACTGACAATAACTGGACTTTATTTGACACATTAACAAGTGAACCAAGCACTACAATTAATTGGGCAGATTCGACAATTAGTTATGGTAACTTCAAAGCAGGTAATGTCAATGTTGCTGCAAGTACTAGTTCTACAAGTACAACAACTGGTGCGTTAATTATCAAAGGCGGAGTCGGTATTGGTGGTAACTTGAACATCGGTGGCACAAGCAATTCGGTAGGTACTATTACAAGTGGTACATGGAATGGGTCAACAGTAGGGGTTGCCTACGGCGGTACTGGATTAACGTCGGGTACAAGCGGCGGTGTTCTTTATTATAGTGCAACAGGTGCACTTGCAAGTTCGGCTACATTGGCAGCAAATGCTATAGTAGTCGGCGGCGGCGCAGGTGTTGCTCCGAGTACAATCACAACTGGTGCAGGTGTTGCAACTGCACTAGGTGTTAATACAGGTTCATCAGGTGCATTTGTAGTCAATGGCGGTGCACTAGGGATACCTAGCTCAGGTAATTTAATCAATGCAACCAGTTTACCTCTCACAACTGGTGTAACTGGTATACTCCCAATTGCAAATGGAGGTACAAATAGCAGTGCTACCCCAACTGCTGGTGCAATTGTATATGGAAATGGCACTGCTCACGCAATCAGTGCTGCTAGTTCTACATCAGGTAATGTATTGTTATCAGGGGGTGCAGGTGTACCTACTTGGGGTTATTCATATACAAGTTCAAATGTACCAAACTCTCTTGTATCACGTGATACTAACGGTAATATTGCAGTAGGTACCATAACATCTGGTACATGGAATGGGTCAACTATAAGTGTTGCAAACGGCGGTACTGGATTAACAAGTGGTACAAGCGGCGGAGTTCTTTATTATAGTGCTACCGGTACATTAGCAAGTTCAGCTGCATTAGCTGCAAGTTCATTAGTAATTGGCGGCGGTGCAGGTGCTGCTCCAAGTACAATCACAACAGGTACAGGTGTTACAACTGCACTTGGTGTTAATGTTGGTACTGCTGGTGCATTTGTAGTCAATGGCGGTGCACTAGGGATACCTAGCTCAGGTACATTGACTAATTGTACTGGCCTCCCGGTGGGTGGTATTAGTGCAACCGGTACTCCTAGTTCCACAAACTATCTACGAGGAGATGGTAGTTGGCAAACAGTTACAGGGGGTGTTACATCTATCACAGCAGGCACCGGACTCTCTGGCGGAACTATTACCTCAACTGGTACTATAGCAGTAGATTATACCACATGGAAGACTGGCCTATCAGCACAGGCTATGACTGTTACATCATTGTCTGATTCATCTGGTACAATTTCGTTTGATGCTTCGACATCAAGAATGGCTACTGTAACAATGAGTGGCACTGGCAGAACATTTTCTAATCCAACTAATCTACTAGCAGGATCTTATATCATTATAATTAAACAAGATGCTACTGGTTCAAGAACCATTACAACCTGGGGATCGGCGTTTAAGTGGCCAGCAGGCATTGCACCTACATTATCAACCACAGCAAACACAACTGATATTTTCTCATTCTGGTGCGACGGTACTAACTTATACGGTACATTCATACCGGACTGTAGATAATCTTAGTTAAGAGGATATATAATATGATATTATTTCCCCCAATTAGACCAACTAAGATAGTTACAATTACATCACCAACAAATAATGTTGATTTGTATACTACAGCAGGCAGTCCGACTTATCCACTCAGCGTAATATGTCTAGTAAATGCTAACGTTAATAGTACTTCTACCGCTACTCCTGCATTTAAAACCGGCACATCCTGGAAGGGACAAACTCTTTTATATATTAAAAATTCTGCTACTATAACCGGCGGTACCGGATCAACCGGAACACCTGGTTCACCCGGATCAACTGGGTCAACAGGAACCGCAGGTAGTACTGGTTCTACAGGTTCGACAGGTAGCCCAGGTACAGCAGGTACTACAGGATCAACTGGGTCTACGGGTACTCCTGGTACTAGCGGGTCCGGAGGTAAAGGAGGAACAGGCGGTTACTTTTTTATAACCAGTGCTACAGCAGGAGCAGCTGGAGGTCCTGGAGGTACTGGTGGACCCGGAGGAACAGGCGGTGCCGGTGTTGCTGGTGGACCCGGAGGAACAGGCGGTACTGGTGGTGCTGGCGTTGCTGGTGGACCCGGAGGAACAGGCGGTACTGGCGGATCCGGGACTCCGGGCGGCGCCGGCGGCATTGCATTTCAAGCAGATACAGTCGCCGGAGTTAGAATACAATTAAACAATGCTAGTTCGATCATTGGCGGACCAGGAGGTCCAGGTGGATCTGGAGGTCCAGGTGGATCGGGCGGACCGGGTGGAGTTGGACCAGGAGGTCCAGGTGGATCGGGCGGACCGGGTGGAGTTGGACCAGGAGGTCCAGGTGGATCGGGCGGACCGGGTGGCACTGGCGGCGGCGGTGGCGGTGGTGGTGGGCAGTCATATTTCACTAGCGATGACGCCAACGCCGGTTACGGCGGCGGCGGTGGTGGCGGCGCCGGATCGCCGGTTGGCGCAGGAGGTCCATCTGGAACTGGTGGTGGCGATACATCGAGGCCTCCTTCTGCCTCTGGTTCCCCCGGAACTGCTACAACAGGGGGTTTAGGAGGAACCGTTAACAGTATAGGTGGTAGATATAATTTTAATGGTTCTGCTGGTGGTAATTTGGGGTCTGTTGGTGGCACCAGTCCAACAGGTCTCTTTCCAGCCGCTAGTGGTGGTGCTGCTGGACCAGCAGGTTCCAAAGGCGCAACCGGCTCAGGTGGATCTCCTTCATCTGGTCCGACAGGAGGTACAGGTACAACTGGATCACCTTCTAGCGGTCCTACAGGATCTCCCGGTGCAATAGGGTCAGGTGGGACACCCGGAAGTCAAGGTAATGCTATAACGGGTAATTCAAATATAACCTATGTTGCTACAGGTACAAGAACTGGGCCTATTTCATAATAAATATCTTTCAGTTAAAGGAGAATAAATTATGGATATACACTATAGAATATTAAGTGTTAATACTAAAGAACATTCTATAGAAGTCCGATATTGGACGGATGACATGAGTGAATGGGATCTATGCTGTTGTTTTAATGCTAACGGTAATCCAACTTTAACAGTTGATGGTTATCCAGAACGATGCAGAACTGATGTTAACATTACAATATATGATACACCTAGTCCAGATGAAGAACAACTTAAGAAAATCATTATTAACAATGCTCCGATTAATTGGTTCAGATTATTAGATGATGTTAAATCTAATTCAATTGATACTAGTTTATCATCAGTTATTCCCAAATTAAAAAAGAAAGATAAATTTACAATAGACCTACCAACTCGATTATAATATTGTATGACCATTTACAATATAACGAATGACCCATTTCAGAGAAGACGAGTTACATTCAGTAAGGCATGGTGGACAGAAGCATTTACAGCAGATGATCTAGATAACTTTGAAAATTATTGCAATAATTTTAACCTACAAACAGGTGCTGTTGTAGATAACAATAAAGACGAAACTGTTAATACACACAGAGAAAGTAAAATTTGTTTCATTGATAAAAATGAAGAAAATACCTGGATTTTTGATAAGTTTAACTATGTTATCGATAGTTTAAATAATTCCTATTTTAATTTTAATCTATATGGTTATAAATCATTTCAATATACCGTTTATGATTCAGCGTCGTTTGGACATTATAATTGGCACATAGACACTATCTTAGATAATCAATTACCTGATAGTATGTTGTCAGAAAGTACTCGTAAATTAACAGTAATTATGTTGTTAAATGAACCAGGGGTAGATTTCACCGGCGGTGAATTTCAATTAAATACCAGTATGGAAGAAAAGGCCGAAACTTTGGAAATGCAGAGAGGTAAGATTTTTGTTTTTCCATCCTTCTTGATTCACAGAGTTAAGCCAGTTCTTACTGGTATTAGAAAGTCAATCGTAATTTGGGTCGAAGGTCCAAAATTTGTTTAAGGAAGTTAAATGCATACTATAAATGATTTCATAGGCGTCTTTCCGGATGCAATATCAAAAGAAAATTGTCAATTACTAATTGAATACTTCGAAAATATGAACTCTGCATCACGGACTATAAACAGGCAAATGAACGGATACTCTACAATAGATAAGGAAACAGAAGTTTATTACTTTACTAAAGATATATATGATAAAGTTGAAGCCGTAGTCGACGATCCAGTTGTATTAGACAGTACTTTTAAATTGTGTAATTATTTTACTGTTCCATTATGGAATTGTTACAACTTATACGCTGAACGTTACGGAATTCTTTCTACCTGTTCCAGACACAAGGTAATTGATGTAAAGTTACAAAAAACAAGACCGAAACAGGGATACCATGTTTGGCATTGCGAAAATGGTACACCTTTAACTAGTCGAAGACTACTTCTAGTAATCGGATATCTCAATGATGTAGAAGAAGGTGGAGAAACAGAATTTTTATATCAAGGTGTGCGAATCAAACCTAAGCAAGGAACAATTATTATTTGTCCGGGTGCATTTACTCATACACACAGAGGTAATCCGCCACTAAGCGGAGACAAATATATAATTAATACTTGGATACAGTATATTGATGCCGAATAATCATGGACATATCAACAACCAGATCCTGTAACGGATGCACCAAATGCTGCGAAGGGTGGTTATTTGGCGAAGCACACGGAAACAAATTTTGGCCAGGACGACCTTGCCATTATAAAAGTTGCAACGGTTGTTCTGTGTATGAAAGTAGACCTGAAGATCCTTGTAAAATATTTCAATGTGAGTGGCTGATTAACGATAAAATACCAGAATGGATGAAACCAGATCAGTCTAATGTCATTATATATAAACGAATGGAAAATGACATAGAATATTTAGAAGTAACAGAAGCAGGCGCAAGATTAGATACAGGAGTTCTGTCTTGGTTATTTATTGAATACGCTAATGGAAATATTGACAACGTCAAGTATCAGTTAGACAGCGGATGGAATTATATATGGAGAAACCATAAGTAGATATGTTCAGACCAGAAAATCAAATTACTGTAAACTCAGAAAGTCACTTTCGAGAAATTATACGTACAGGAAATTGGAATCCTTATAATCTAGATGATAGAGAACTTATTTTTACAAATCATCGAGCAGATCTAAAACCTCATATTACTCTAACTCCTATATTTTGGTTCAGATATCCAAAAGAGTATTTTATAGAATTATGCGAAGAATATAAAACCACTAATCTTACTACTCTTATATTTCATGTATCACGCTGCGGAAGTACTTTATTAAGTAACTTATTAGATGCACCTGCGAATCAAATGTGTTTAAATGAACCACATTTATTTAATAATCTTATTCAACATCAGGATATACAACTTGAAATATATTCACGTCGTCTTGCAAACGCTAATTGTAATTTAATTGTTAAAACCAGTAGTTGGAATATTGCAAAACAGGAGTGGTTACTGGAATTATTCCCAACGGCCAGAGTCATCTATGTGTATAGAGATCCTTTAGAAGTTTTAGCATCTTTTGAATCTGAAATAAACGGTTGGATAAATTATGAATCTATTTTGAGATTATTCAATGACGAATCAATAATTAATGAATCAGATTCATTGATTAGATTTGCACGTTGCTTGCTATATTTCTTGAAAAAAATACAATCAACTGATGCTATTAAAATAGAATATAACCAAATAAAGGAAGAAGTTTTATACGGTAGTTTACCAAACATTATTAAATATGACATGACAACTGATTTGGAACAACAGATGAATTTGATTTTATCAATGAATAGCAAAAAGAAAAATGAGAATTTTGTTTCAGATTCTGAATTAAAACAAAAAAGAGCTATAAATATATCAAGTAAACTCCCACCACATCTACTAGATGAACTTATTCAATCTTATATTGATTTAAAAATGTTTAAGGAGTTATCATGACCAATCAATTTTATACATTTTCAGATGGTACAGTTGTAAGACTTAGTAGCATAGATATGGTAGGCAAAGTGATGCTAGCTGCTGATTATTTTGGAAGCCCTAATCTATTTTCTGCTGGTACATATTGTTATCGAATAATTACATTTGGTTTTTCAGGAGGAATGGGCTATATGCAGCCTACAATGCGGTATAATAGTGATAAAGATACCCTAGAGGCTGAAAGATCTGACCTTATAGCTGCTATGACTGTTTAAGTCTTTAAGTTTGTTTAACCCCACATTAGACTAAACTGCAAGTGATCTTCTTGACGTTTAAAATAAAAAGTACCGCCGTATTTAAAGGCGGTACCAGTTTCACAATTGTTATGTATCCAGTTTTCGGCAGCAATGACTCTTTGTAAATTACTGGTTGCACTTTCCTGCAAGGTACATAATCTGCACACATACCAATCGTCGTCATTTAGGAATTGTGTTTCTGGTTGACGACGATCAGTGCTCACGTGCAAATCAATCTTTAAGAACAGTAGCTAACTCTTTAGCACGAGCTGGACTCTTTAGTCGTTCAAGTGCTTTGCTTTCGATCTGACGTACACGCTCACGAGTCACATTGAACTTCTTACCAATTTCTTCCAACGTATATTCTTCGTTAACCCCAATACCAAATCGCATTCTGATGGTGCGCTCTTCTCTGGCACTGAGGTTACCTAATACATTGCTGACTACCTTGTTGACGTCGTCGTGACTTAATTTCTCAAATGCATTTTCACTTTCAATGTCTTCAATATAGTTGCCTAATTTTGCATCTTCCTCATCACCTACTGGTGTTTCAAGACTGATTGGATCACGAGCAACACGCTGAATACGTGCAATCTTGATCTCATCCATCTCTACCATTGCACTGAGTTCGCTCATACCGGGCTCACGACCATTTACTGCCACATAGTCTTTCACGGCCTTGTTGATTTTCTTGATGCTATCAATAACATGACTGGGAATACGTATGGTACGATTTTGTTCTGCTGCTGCTTTAAAGATTGCTTGTCTAATCCACCAAGTGGCATATGTACTAAATCTATATCCAAGTTCCCACTTGAATTTTTCAACTGCTTTGATCAAGCCGATATTACCTTCTTGTATTAGATCCATCAAGCTATTGTTATTATTACCGGCATGATTATACTTTTTAGCAACACTAACAACCAATCGCAAGTTGGCATTTACCATGGTGTTGATAGCTGTTTCTTTGACTCGAGCGTGTCGCCCGAGATCTCGCACTGCTACTCTCAACTCACCAATACCAAGTCCCACAGTATTTGCCAAATTCTGTGCGTTTTGTTTGAAACGATCGATTTCTGTTGCATATTTGGTTGCAAACTGGGTCCAGTCTTTGGTTTTACAATCACTTAACCAATCCATATGCTCGTTATTAACATAGCGATTGACAAAGTCCTGGCGATTAACACCGCAACTCATTGCTAACTTTAGCATATCGCCATCCAACTTGTTTATTTTGGCATTAATATCCTGAACTTGCTGCATGAGTATGCCAATACTAGTAGAGGTTAGCGGCAAGTCATTAAATGCTGCAACCAACTGATCTTTAATGGTTAAATCTTTGGTATTAGACAAATACTCGGCACATAGTCCCTGTACTGTTACCAATTGTTTAACAAACTCGGAACTGGGTGTATTATCAGAATCCAGATCTATATCAAATATATCAGTTATAGGTTTGATATTAGCAGCAACATCTGCAATCCATGTGTTTACGGTTTTAACTGTTAATGGTATAGCAAATAAAATATCCATAATAGCCTGCTTGCTGGCATTAATGGTTTTACTGAGATCAACTTCTTGTTCATGATTTAATAATGGATTCTTACTGACATCTCTTAGATATAAACGTATAGAATCGGATAGGTCACGTGACTGCATTTTTTCTCTAGTAGCCTTACCTGTTACCTTTGCCATTTTGATCTCCTTGTGGACCTTTAATATAGTTTGTGTTCTATTCTGTGTCAATGGTTTTTGTGAGTTCTAGTATTTCTTCCAAATGAATTGGTGTATAATTGATATTTTCAACACACACATTGATATATCGTTTATCAATTCCATTAGCATCCTTAACTCGATTACGATGCAAGTGTCCGTGCATATTGAAGCGAGTTTTGAATTCCAAACTTCCCGGATGGACAGGCACGTGAGTTAAGAGAATGTTGAATTCGGGAAACATTCTCCACATTAAAATCTTCTGGAAGTTGTTTAGCACCTCGGGATTTTTAGCAGTGTCATGATTACCTAAAATCAATCGTTTACGTCCTTTTAGCCTAGGAAGTACCTGGTGACCCTGCCCAAAATAAACATCGCCGAGATGATACACAATATCGCATGTGGCGACAACTCGATTCCAGTTTTCAACCATTGTTTCATCCATATGCTCCACTGATTCAAACACACGGAGGGGATCTCCGTCTGCGGTTTTAAATTTGAGTATGTTGGCATGCCCCCAATGTGTATCCGACACAAACCAAATATTTCGATTCGTGACGATAGCCGGACCAGCTACAGCATTTTCTTCCACTTTGTTTCCTTCGACTTATTGTTGTCTTGATAGTATAATGAGATCGTAAGTGTGTCAACCGCCTCTGGGACCCGCACGTCTTATGAATGACTTTGTATTGTTACGTAAACTAGAATTTCTAGATCTAAAGTCATCTTTGGGAAAGCCTGTGGGATGCTTAAGCCCTTTTACTTTGATCTTGGATGTTTTTACCATTATGTTTGAACTTGTAGTTGATACGTTTACATTGCTCATAGTTATAGCTCATTTTTTGGTGGAGAGTAGCGGGGTCGAACCGCTGACTACAGAATGCAAATCTGTCGTGTTCCCAACTATACCAACCCCCCGCAATAGTTAAGTACTATGTTTATTTATAACAAGTAAACTGTATGGTTAATAATAACTATTAGATTTGTGTAATTGTTAACTGAATTGATTTTATAATAATGAAATTGTATAATAGATTTAACGTAGTTATAAGAGGAATACTGATGGAAATAATTGAAAATTATGTATATGTAAAAAAATTAAACATAGATTTGTTCGAAATGAAATTAGCTGTGGATGCAATGTACGATTTTATTAAAGATAGTTTTGTTCCCGGTAAAGATGATTACAGTGGTCAGTCAACTATGACAACACAATTATATACTCAATATAATTTACTCATGTATCCATACGCTCCATTTCATGAGTTATATTTGGGTATTCGTGATACATTTCATTCGATGAACAAACTCAATACCAGTCATAATTTTTTACAATGTTGGTTGAATTACTATCGAGAAGGGGAGTTTATCGATTGGCATTATCATTGGCCTCCGGAAAATAAATCATGGCATGGATTTTACTGTGTAGACTGTGAACCGTCACACACAACTTATAGGATACCGGGAACAAATAAAGAAGTTGATATAGAAAGTAAAAATAATAATTTGGTATTGAGTAAAAGCAACGGCGACATGCATAGATCGTGGCCATGGCCCTATAGTGATAGGCCTAGAATAACCGTAGCATTTGATATAGTTCCTGCTGATAGTCTCACAATAAATCAGAAATTTGGCAGCATAAACCATTGGGTACCAATTTGAGATTAATAACTTTGATTGTTTACGTATCTATCTCTTCTATAATGTCTACTATTGGTTTTATTTTTATTCTTATATCTAGAACTTTGGCTATGACAATTAGGACAAATACATCTTAAGTTATTAACATTATTGTTGTATGGGTTACTGTCTATATGATCTAATTCAAGATCAATTGGTTTGACGTTGTAATCTACAATGCTGCACTCTGAACATTGATAGTTTTGTTTTTCTAATATATATTTTTTAACCCATCCGGACGTTCCATACGTATTTCCCCCGGATCTGTTCCTGCTAAGCAATTGGAAACTTGTTGCTTATATTCGAACTCTCTTTGGCATATATTAGAACAATATTTGTTGATTTTTTGATGAGATGTTTTGCATACTTTGCCGCAGTTTAAACATTGGTAGGATGACATAAATGGAACTTTTCTAAGTTGGTGCCCGAAGACGGATTCGAACCGCCGACCTACTGATTACGGTTTGGTCCGCTAAGCTTTAGGCTTTTAGGACCCACAAACAACCGGGAACTTTAAGTTCCCGGTTGTAGCGTTACCCGCCACGGAAAAATCAGTTGCTCTACCAGCTGAGCTATTCGGGCATTCTTACAATGTACAACCTATTGAATTTCTTGTCAAGAATCATTTAACACTTTATTACCAACTATTTTAGTTCGTAATAAATCTGTTTGTCCTCTTGACCATGCAGCAACACCAAGAATGGCACCAAAACTAATATGCATCATTCCGCCGTTGCTCAATGTAAGACTGGTCCAGGGATGAAACTCGGTATGAGTAAAGATTGGTACTAATTCAAACATTGTAGGGGCTATTACAAAATCAAATAAACAAATGATCAAATATGCCCAACCGGCAGCAGCTCTCCAATATTTTCTCATCCAATGATCATATCCCTGTAAGTTGGTAAGATTGGTAATTCTTGCAGCTTCACTTTGTCTAAAACTTTCAGCACGATCTGCTAATTCCATTTCATGATCTGCTCTTAGCTCTTCTAGTCGCATTCTACGATTAGCTATGTCAATATCAGCTAATATCTTGGCTTTGACTATATCCTCTGACAATCCTGCTAGACTGCTGATAGAACTACATGACATTTTGTCAAGTTCACTGTGTGCTCGCAATTCTTCTAATCGCATCTTACGATTGGCTATATCAATTTCGCTTTGTGCTTTTGCTAGTTCGATGTCATCATAATCTTCAGCATCAGCAAACTTAAATTGGTCGTTGGGATTTTCTGAAATTGGATCTGTCATATCTGAGCCTTAATAGTGACTCGATATTTATTCAACCATTAGAAATCATTCAAATCCTTGCACAGTTCAAAATATGTTTTCCAATATGGAGTTTTAGACAAATCATAATATACCGACCAAAAATCACTGCAATCGCTGGTATTGTGGCCTTCCAAATACACTGAAAAATAACTACCAAACATCGATTCCCTAACCTGTAGGTATGCTCTTTCATCCGGATGACCTGGCATAGGGTCTAGATCTATATGTAAGTCAGTGCGACCCGATTGCTGAATAGCCTCTTTAACCAGATCGCGTTGATTATTTTTTAAATTGGTTAGATACCGTCTAGTCACACCCTATCCCAATTATTTCTCACATAAGTTTTAGCAAGTGCCTTGCTCATGCCCAACACCCCGACAGCAAACCTAATTACCGTATCTTCATTATAACCGCAGCCCTTAGCAACAGCAATTTCTCTACGGATTTGATCTGCTTTGGTGCCAGTTGAGGCTTTGCGTTCAGTATTTGTTGCAGCGACGGGAGCAGCAATGGTTTCAGCAGCCGCAACATGGTGACTCCACCTACAGGTCTTGTTTAATAAACCGCCGCGGCGTAGTTCATAGACTACACCTTGTTGAATCTTGCGATGACGCTGCTGGCTAAGATTAACAGTAACACCGCCTGTGCTTATATAAGCATAGGTATTACCCTTGGCATATACAACCGGTTGATTGTGACAGCGTTCGCCGGTCCCACCCAGTGCAACACAAACTCTCTTCCATCCTGGGCTGTGATCATTCCCAAGACTAGGATTCATATAGCAAACAATGTGAGCAATCTCATGTGGAATAGTTTCATTGTAAATGTGATCGAATCCACTACCTGCAATCATATCCACATTAAATCGAACATAATGGTTGCTGGTAGCACCGCCCTGGGATCTCTTGCACCCAGCTTGTCCAGCTGAACGTCCACGCAGGTCGAGTCGCACATGAACCCGGCTCATATCTAAGCCATATAACTGTTCTGCACGATATAAAATATCAGCAACTTTTCTACGCACCTGGGCTACACGATCCGTATACAGCATTGCTTGCTCCTTGCTCTATACCCATATAATAGCATGGATTAGAGGGCTGTCAACCAAAAAGATTCAGAAATAAGCTGTTGATTTTCAGTGGGTTACAAATGTATACATTAGGCAGCTTTGCGTAGCTGCTGATCTGCCCATTTATCCAGCAGATATACTGCATAATCGTATCGTTCCTGAGTTATTTTACCGTCCATAAGCTGGCGATCTAACCGATCCATATCATGCTCAACTTTAAGTTCAATTTGGTCCTCAGTCATTACTCATTTACTCCTTGTTAACACTCAAGATACTAGCACGTTTTTTGGATATGTCAAGCGTTGACGTGCAACCGCAAACAATTACAAGGCTTTGTCCTGATCAGCTTGGTTGTATAGCCGTGCTGCATCAGTAATCGCTGAGCCTCAACGTAGAATGTTTCAGATGCATTCCAAACCTTAATGCTACGTCCAAAGGTAGTCTTATCGCTGAACATCTTGGTGCCCTGGCCAGTAACATTCATAAGCGAGCGGACTAATTTAGCAGCAGAAAGCTTGGTCATTTGTTAACTCCCTATTAAGGTCTGTATAATAGCACAGATACGGATGCGGTCAACTGAAAATTTTTATTTGTTTATTGATAACAAGTGGGAGTGTCGCCTGTGAAATTACCATAAGCATCATAAGTCGGACGAACACCCGGGTAATACCCATATGGACAAACAGTTCTGGGGGCGGGAGCAGCAATAGGAACAGCAGCTCTTTGACTTTCTGACACAATTGCGGCAGCAACACCAAGAGCAGTTACGGCACCAATTACCCCCGCAGCAGGTGCACCGCCAAAAAATCCACCTGTGCTGGACCAAAGTCCGTGAACACCATTTACTGCATATCCACCTGCATAAGGCTGTCCATAATACCCGCCTCCAGCAAACCATCCATTTGCACTAGCAGAACCAGAAGTCATTGCCAAAATTGCAAATATTACGGCAAATTTACGCATGGTGTTCTCCTTTATATCAGTATAATATAGCCAATTTTAAGGCTGTCAACCAAAATTATATCTGATCCAAAACCAAATTGAGAACAGTTTGATATTGCTCATATGCTGCGGCTACAGACTCGTTTTCAGCTCTGGCTCGGGCTTCTCGATCCAATTTTGCCTTATAATCCTGTACCCATCGTAGGGTATCTACTATATTTGGATTTAGTCCAACATTAAATTGCATACCGCCATATGTATCCGTTTTGGTAATGTAAACAAAGTCTGGATTATTACTTGTAATATTGATTAAATCTGCCATATTGATAACCTTTATTAAAATTCTGGATCGGGAGGCAGGGATCGAACCTGCACCAAGCATTTTCTGTTTACGGAGTCAAAGTCCGTCGTTTTACCAATTAAACTACTCCCGAACAACTATTACAATATAAACTCTGACTTTTGGAAAGTCTAGTCTACGGTCTTGGGACGAGCCTTACGCCACAGTGTTTGTTCAAAATCACTTCCGTGTTGCTTGATGATTCTTGAACTCATTTCTACCAGGCCTTCTCGTTCAAGGCTTGCTAATATAGCATAATCTTCTGCCAACATACCAGCTGGTAGACGACCAAATTCAACTGGAGCAAACTTCAACATTTCCACACGGTTCATTTCAAAATCCTTTTGTTGCTAGTTCACTATTGTAACATCAATAATTGCTGTTGTATAGACTGATATGAAGTTAACTATATTGTTTTGCACTGCAACACATGTTATAAATATGCACGAGAACACAATCCGAAAGGAAGATTCTTGAAACATAAAGACCGCAAAAAATATCGTTCGATCTTTATCTCAGATGTACATCTCGGATGTAGACATTCAAATGCAGAGCGATTACTAGAATTCTTAAAATCAACCGAAGCTGACAGATATTACCTAATAGGTGATATCATTGATGGTTGGTTAATGCGCAAAAAAGTTTATTGGCCACAGGCCCATAATAATATTATACAGTTTTTTTTAAAACAGTCGAAAAAGAGTGTACAAGTAATATATATCACAGGAAACCACGATGAATTTCTTAGAGAGTATACGGGAACTGTTTTGGGCAATATTCAGATTGTTGACCACTATATCCATATCGGTCATGACAATCTTCGGTATTTGGTTATCCACGGTGACCAGTTCGATATGGTCACTATGAATGCAAAATGGTTGTCTATGCTTGGTGGCTGGGCATATGATGGTATGATATCATTAAATGCCAAATTGCAATGGTTGTTTGCCAAAATGAACATACCGGGTTTTTCTCTATCTGCCTGGGCAAAAAATTCAGTTAAACAGGCTGTGCAGTTTATTGGAGATTATGAATCAGTTGTTTCAGAATATGCTGCTAAAAAATCCGTGCATGGTGTAATTTGCGGTCATATACATCATGCCAATATAATAGACAACATGAACGGTATTAAATACATGAATACCGGTGACTGGGTAGAATCATGTACTGCTATTGTTGAACACCATGATGGTACATTTGAAATCATAAGGAAATTATGAAAAAGATAACCATATTTACAGATGCCTGGGATCCTCAGATAAATGGCGTGGTTACTACATTAAAAACCACAGTGGCACATTTAGAATCCCGAGGATATGCTGTCAAGGTTATACATCCAGGACTTTATAAACTAACAGTTCCGCTTCAACCATCAACAGGCATATACATGCCACTCATGCCATTGGGCATAGTTGATGATGAGGTACAAGAAACTGATCACATACACATTGCAACGGAGGGCTCAATTGGACTCGCAGCAAGATACGCATGTAGTAAGAAAAAAAGAAAATATACTACAAGCTTCCATACAAAATATCCAGAATACCTTTATGAACATGCTTATATACCACCAAGAGTTACTGGTAGGTATTTTCGTTGGTTCCATAGATCTTCTAATTCTGTTCTCGTAACTACACCGAGTATGGTTGACTACTGTAATAACCTTGGTATCAAAAATCTAAAAGTTTGGTCGAGAGGAGTTGATACTTCAATATTCAAACCCCTCGATATCAAAAAACCAACTCGTGACACTATATCATCAGTGTATGTTGGACGTATATCAGCTGAAAAGAATCTGGAAGCATATCTCAGTATCGCCAATCCCATGATTAAGAAAACACTGATAGGTGATGGTCCACAGTTACTCGACTATAAAAGTCGATACCCTGATGCTGTATTTCTGGGTAAAATGGACAAATATCAAATAGCAGCTGAATTACCCAAGCATGACGTGTTTGCTTGGCCATCATTAACAGATACTTTTGGATTGGTTGTACTAGAAGCCATGGCTTGTGGATTACCTGTTGCTGGTTTTGATAATGATGTTAATCGTTACATAATCGAAGATGGTGTTTCTGGGTTCCTTGTTAAAAAACACTTGGAACTAGCAATCGAAGATGCTATCCACTTGACAAGAGAAGATGCTGTTGCTCGTGCCCAACAGTTCAGCTGGGAAGCAGCAACAGATCAATTTATCAACAGCTTGGTTTAATTAATCATCATATATGTCTTCAAAATGATCTTCAATATCCTCATCTGGTTCTGCATCATCAAGTAGATCATATCGCTTGTAATACACTTCGTTCTCTTGTAACTCTCTAAAACTATTAGGGGGCATTGCCAGTTTAAGCATGACTAAGTCGTTGGGATTCTTAATATCACAAACATACCAAGGACCCGATCCACAAGAACCATATATTTCTTTGAACTTGGTATGTGCAATACCCGCACTTTTGAGATAGTCTGGAACAGTCCTAATAGCATTGATCAGTATACGTGTATACTTTTGTGTTTTAAGGCGAGCTATGTCTTTGATAGTTAATGGTAAAAGTTCTGCATTATTGTCATTATCTATCTGGATCAACACTTTTTTGAATTTGATAGATCCTTTAGTATGTGAAGAATCTATAGTTTCTTTAGTAGACCACGGTATATTAGCACTAACATGGTTAACGTAATAGGTCTTACCTCGAGTCTTGATAACCCACATAGGTGTTGTAGGATCTTCTAAAAACTTTTTATTAAAATGAAATACACATTCATTTGCAGCAATTTCTAACATGACGATTCTCCTTTGTGTGATTGTGTAGCCAAAAGAAAACCCAGGACTGAGAATACGCTCAGTTTCCTGGGTTGTATAACAATGTGTGATTTGTTAGCGTGTAATCTATAAGCTCATATCACATTTATAAAACCAAACTACAGCAAAGTCAACCAGTATATGCTATAAATATCACACTATTATTTCGGAGATGCGTGATGAGATCAACTGACTTACTTAGAAAGTATATTGATATACTTGCAGAATCAGAATCCACCGATATTAACTCAATAGCATCAACATTGGATTTTAAACCAACACATAAACAACCAAAGAAATATAAGTTTATAGAAGCAGGTAAGCCGGGCCAAATGCCACCGATGACCTATACACAGGCCAAGGAAACCCAGCGTGTGGTCACTGTAACAAGCGATGGCAAGGAAACAGAAAACACAGCCAATCCTGGCGATATTATTATGAGCGGCCCTACCAAGGAAAATTATGTATTAAAGTTTGAAAAGTTTCAAAAACTTTATGACGGCGAGTTAGGTCAAACAGTAACACCAGAGCAATCACCGCGTATGGTAGCAGTATATCACGGTCCGGATACTGTTAAGTTCAAAGCCAGTTGGGGAGAAGATATGATTCTTAAGCCAGGTGACTACTTGGTAAAAGAACCGGACGATCGGGGTTATTACCGTATCGCCCGTCAAGAATATGAGGAAACTTATAATCCACCGGGGCATTAAGCCCCGTTGTAACTCACTTCACCGTCTGCGACTAGTTCTTTACGATCATCGTCGGTTAGGTTGTGCTTGGGTTTGTCATCAACTACACCGTCACGCACCGGACGTTTGCCTTTTAGAAGATTTTTAATTTCTTCCCCTGTTAGTGTTTCAAACTCCAACAATGCTTTGGCCAGTGTCTCAAGATCATGACGCTTTTCAGTTAAGATACGTTTTGCAGTATCATAACCTTCTTGAACCAATCTCTTGACTTCTGAGTCAATTATCTGCTGAGTTTCTTCACTTATGGTCTTTGGCTTGGCAAATGCATATGGGTCATTGCTTAAATCTGCATAAGCAACTGTGCCCAACTTGCTGCTAAATCCAAGTTGTGTAACCATTGCTCGAGCAATCTTTGTGCATTGCTGAATATCACTGGCAGCACCACTTGTGACTTTGCTTTCACCGAATACCAATTCTTCAGCAACACGACCACCCATGGCCATTGCCAACATTGATGTCATCTGCTCATAGGTCTGGCTGATTTCATCACGCTCTGGTAATGATTGAACCATGCCTAGTGCTCGCCCACGAGGAATAATAGTAGCCTTGTGGATGGGAGTAGAAGCAGGTGTATTAAGGCTCACAAGAGCATGACCACCTTCGTGATAAGCGGTAAGACTCTTTTCTTCTTCTGTCATGCTAAGTGTACGACGTTCAGCACCCATGAGAATCTTATCACGAGCATCTTCAAACTCCTGCTTGGTAACAATACGCTTGCTGCGACGTGCTGCTAGTAGAGCTGCTTCATTAACCAGGTTCATGAGATCTGCACCTGAGAAGCCGGGAGTACCCCTGGCAACCACTTTCAAGTCTACATCTGGAGCAAGTGGTACTTTACGAGAGTGTACCTTAAGGATCTTTTCACGTCCTATAAAGTCTGGGTTTGGAACTTGAATCTGACGATCAAAGCGACCCGGACGTAATAGTGCAGGATCCAATACGTCTGCACGGTTAGTAGCAGCAATAAGGATAATGCCCTCGTTGGGTTCAAACCCATCCATTTCAACCAGCAGTTGGTTTAGAGTTTGCTCACGCTCGTCATTACCGCCGCCTAGTCCTACTCCGCGATTTCTACCAACAGCGTCAATTTCGTCACAGAATATAATGCAGGGTGCATTCTTTTTGGCCTGTTCGAACATGTCACGTACGCGACTTGCACCGACACCCACAAACATTTCCACAAAGTCTGAACCTGATATGCTAAAGAATGGTACGCCCGCTTCTCCAGCAATTGCACGAGCAAGTAGTGTATTGTGAGTTACCACATAATCATCTGTAACATATAAATGATCTGGATGGTCTATTAGTATACATTGTGCTGGTTTGAATCCAACACTTTGTATGTTAACTATTTCTCGCCCAAAAAAGTACTGATGACTTGATAATTTTGAAGCTAACCGTTTTTTTCTGGGTAATCTAAATAAGTCTGAATTATCTCCTAATCTTACCCACAAATTATACACATCTTTACCTTGTTTTTGTACTCCTCGGTATGTATAAGTTTTCTTGGTCGGACCGTGTATTTTGCATTTTCCTCCTAAACTCCAAATCAAATTTCTTAAACCATCTGCAAGTTCGTAACTTGTAGTACTAAAGAATGCCGAACCTGTTCTTTCAGCAGTGCCATCTGAATCCATTAATCCCTGTACTAACGCTAGTCTATCCTCTATAGCAGCATTAAAATATAGTTCAGGAATAAATTTTTCATCTGACTTTTTACCTAATAAACCTAAATCATAAATCACATTTGTATAATAATTTAGATAATTACCATGCTCTCCATACCCTATTCGCATGGTTTTACGTAAATCGGGATTAATTTCAATTCTATGATCATAAAATTTAACATGATTTAACTCATAGCCTTCTTTTAACACCGATTGTATTTCATTTAAAATAAACTCGTCCTTGGTTGAAAATCCAATGGATCTGGTTGTAGACGTACCGTCACCGAGATATAATCCTAAAAGATACGGGTCTATAGGTAGATCAATTTTTGGATTGTCTAATGGCTTAACTAGTTTAATTTTTGGTTTATAATTTGTATTATTTTTCCATTCAATTATCTCAGACAGCGACATAACTTTGGAACGATTAGGTAAATGTTTCCAATCCTTGCAATAAATTTCCCACAAATGTTCTTTACAACATTCTGTGTAGGAACCGTCATCAAATTCAATTTTGAAGATTTCTTTATCGCCTTGTGGAAATAATCCTATTACTTTTGCAGTTTTGTTGTCTGGGGTTGATACCATATCACCGAGTTTGATATCGCCCATTTTTACCCAGCCGCCTGGTACTTTAATTTTAGCATCAAGTGGTTGAGCTTTACCTGTACCTGGTGGCCCAACTAATAGAACACCTCTGGGAATTTTACCACCTAAACGTTCGAACTTGTGAGGATCCTTTAGGAAGTCAACAACTTCTTGTAGATCTTCTTTGGCTTCGTCAACACCTGCAACATCTTCAAATGTTATCTTGGTTTTCGATTCGTTTAGTAACTTGGCTTTTGATTTGCCAAATCCCATTGCACCGCCGGCGCCACCTCGGCCCATGCTGCGAGAAACCCAAAACCAAACAGCAAAAAATAACAGTATAGGTAATACATTAACTAATACATTCATCCAAAAACTTGTTTCGCCTCTGGGCTTGACATTTATTTGAACACTTTTTTCTTCTAGTTTTGGTACTAGATTTGGATCATCTGGTGTATAAGTTTCAAAAACTCTGTTGTTGTCTTTGAAATGTCCTTCCATTTCATTACCAGAAATAGTAACATCATGTATGTTACCAGCTGTTAATTGATTAAGAAAATCACTAAATGATATTTCTCTAATGTCTGGCTTACGGTCTTGTACTTGATAAATGCTTAGTAGTGCTAGTGTTAAACCCACTAGCAAAAACCATGGTATAATTTTTTTCCAATTCATTTTCATATCGATCTCCTTAATACCCGACGAGTATTGGTAGCTAGTAATAACGTGTGTGATAGGTCTTAGGAAAAAGTTTATTATGCGTAGTCAAGTAAGTTAAATTAGTTTCCTCTTGACTTTTTCTCATTTTCATTCTCAATAGTTGCGCTTTTTTCAATTGCATTTAATTCCGGCCAATCTATTCCTGCACTTCTTAATGAATTGATAATTTTCAAAATCTCATTGTATCTATTAGATTTGAACATCTCTAAGATTTTCTTTACTACTATATCTTTATCATCTAACGACTTCAAAGTCAACTTCATTTTGGCATAGCCGATTGGATCTAATACTGCTTCCTGTCTTTTGAAACGGTCTGCTGGATTAGAACGATCAAACCAAACTGCTGCAATAGGCTTCAATTGATTGGTACCTGGATCAAATGCATAGGTTAAATCCAAACTGTCGTATACGCCTGGATCAGTACTGCGATATCTTGTTTCAAAAGTTTTACCATGTAATAATGCAATGGGATCTAATTTATCATATGATGAGGCAGTGAGATTATATGTAACTCCTGCAAATCTCACAGTCTTACCCGGCTCTTTCAAACTCATAGCAACAAAATCTTCGATTGTATCAACAGTGGGCTTTTTCATGTTTTTGAATCTAGCCAAGCGAGTTCTAAGATCAGCTACACCTGTTTCGATTTGTTTACTGTTATATCGTTTTAATCTTTTGCTTTCAGCGGCCGCATCACTTAATACCAGTTTAGCAGTAACAGGTTCTTTAACGGCTTTGCTGATTTCCATAACAGTTGTCATAACCTGTGCAAGTTCGCTGGTACTTAACATACGGCCCTGATAACGAGTTGGTTTAGGAGCAGCTTTACCCTGACTTTCTGCATCTCGAACATCCCATTGACTTGGTTCTTTTTCTCTATATGTGGATAATCTTGTGGGGTCTGGTCTAGCCCATGATGGTTTGGTAGCCTGTTTAGCAGCATCTAATTGTGCAATAGTATCTTTAAATGCACTTAAATCGTATGCTAGTTTACCTGTACGACTTGTACCTGCAAGTGTATGTCCTTCAAATACACCAAACATCACTGGCATTCCGCCAATATAAACAGCAAACGCTCGGGCACTTTCTTGATCTTTGTAGGCTTTGCGTAGACTCTTTAATCCATCTTTTAATTGACCAACATCTACAATTTCACTTGTGCTTCCGATATTATAAGTTTGAAACTTTTTGTCTACTGGACCAGCACTACCACTTCGACCGTTGCTAGGCTGCTTTAATACATTGATAAGAGGACCAATATTTAACTTAGCTAGATTACCTAGATTTTCCTGCAACACAGTTTCTTCAATGATTTCTTTTGCAGACTCAGTTTTAATATCAGTAAGTTTCATTATGTAACCCTATATTTCTAATTTATTTATTTGCTAAATCAGCATCAGCACTGCGTAATATAATATCCAATTCTGGCCAATCGACTCCTGATCGTTTAAGGGCCATTACTTTTGTTTTAGTACTGGCTGGATTGGTACGTTTATAATAACTTAATAAACCCTTTACAATTGTGTCTTTATTAGCTTCAAACATATTTGCAACTTCTGGCCACTTTAAACCGGCAGCAGTTATTATCTTACCAACATCTAATGCAAGTATAAATTCAACCGCTTGTAAACGTTTTTCCATATAGGCTATAATCTTATTGCGATTCTTTTCTAACCCATCTCTTGCAAGACGCATGTCACCATTATTTCTGATGTACAGTAATAACCAATGAATTGCTGGTCCCATTTCTCCGTTGCCGAGATACATCATTGCATCATCTAACATGCGTTTTGTAAACCAATCTGATTCTTCAGTTTCCGCAAGACGTTTTTGTATTTCATGTTCTAGACTTTTTGAAATGATATCTAGTTCTGGCCAATCTACACCGTTATTTTTAAGATCTCTTAGAGTCGTTCTGAGCATCATCATTGACCCACCTTTAAACATTTCTAATAGATGTTTTACTGTTGGATCCTTATAGTTGTTTATGTCAAGTTCAGGCCATGTAATGCCAACTTTTTTAACGGTTTTAACTATGTTATTAAATATTGATATGTTGGCGTGTCCTGCGGCAATTTCAAGAGAGTTGATCACAGTTGCTTTGCGTTTTTCTAATGCTTGATTGGCCTTTTCTACGCTGCCACCGTAACTTAGGTATTTGTTTAGATCACCCATGGCTAAACTGGTATGACCTTCATCCATTTCATCTAAGAAATTATGCCACTCATTGAACAGTGCATCTTCAAGATCTTCATTTTCTCGTAGTTTCTTGTCAGCTCGCAAACTGCGATAAATTGCATCCAACTCAGGCCACTTGACATCTACTTTCTTTAATGCACGTACAATTACTTTTGCTTCATCTTGGTCCCATGAATGTTGAGATTTTATATTTCTAAGTATGCTGCGGACAATATCGTCCTTGACAAGATCAAAAAACCAACTGGCATTTGTTTGAGCCTTTTTGGTAATTTCTAATATCAAATCACTAATAGATCGCCCGCCATCCAGGTATTCTCTCCAATATTCCAATGCACCTGCTTCGTTATGTTGATTGACAGCAGATATAGTATATATTGTATAGATTTCCCATAGACTTTTACTACTGCTCTCTTCTACCCAATGTGCATCGCTTTTAGCTCTGTCTGATAATATGCTTTTTCTAATTATATCAAGTTCCGGCCAGTCTATGCCGATAGTATGCAGCAAATTTATTGTTTCAGCGGTATGAGGTAACAGGTCTTGTACCCGATTAATAAATTTAAGAATGCTTCTAATAATGTCTTCTTTATTATCCTCAAATATTTTTTTAATTTCTGGTAACTGATTAAGAGTTACATCCCATTCGACCATTTTACGCATGACATAATTCAATGAATCAGATGTTGTACCTTTAAGGTCTCGCTTGATAATATATGTCATGTGTCGTACTGTTTCGGAGTCTAATTCTCTTACATCCTCTGTAACCCACGTGGCGGGATCCACATTTAACCAATTGTCAGCACGTAGACTACGTTTGATAATGTCCAACTCTGGCCAATCTACATCGGCCCGATCAAATACTTTTATCAAGGTATTCATTTCGGTTTTTTGACCGTTTTTGATTTTGGTCAATGTGTATTTTACTATAGATGATTTAAATTGATTCAAGAATTTTCTAAAATCCGCTGCTTCGAGATTATAAGCCACTGAGTCTAATATATCACCAAATGTTCCGTATCTTCCTGAATGCAGAGCTTTTGGTAATATTGTTGCAACTGTGTTCCATCGTTCGCCTTTGATAGCATCAGTTATGTCACGTATGTCATAAAACTCGTCGTCTAGTTTGAGTCCTTCATCCACTGTCTTTTCAGCTGAATGACTCTTGGCTATGATATCAAGTTCAGGCCAGGTAATACCTAACTCGTGCAGGTATTCAAGGTCTTTTATAACCGGGTTAACAGTCTGATGACGTTTAATAACTTCTAGTAATTTTTTGATAATATGATCCTTGTGATCCTCAACAAGAGTCATTAACTCAGGCCACGCAATACCTAACTTTTCGAGTAATTTATATGCAGATACGACTCTTGGTATGGTTACCCAGGTTAGTCCATGAATAAACCACTTTAGAATTTTCTTTTTATGTTCAAGTAGTAATGGTACTATGTTGTCTTGAAACCATGCTAAATTACCAGGATTGACCTTCAAATCTACCCTAATAACCTGTAATGCTGAGCCTATCTGATTTGTTTCCAAGCTGCGTTTAACATCTGCTTTTATGAATACTTCAAGACTGCGGAGGTCTTCTTTTATGCCTCTTCTTTTTCGAGAATCTTTTTGAGCTGCTTGTATTGCCATTAGGCTTTTTCTAATAACAGCTAGCTCTGGCCATGTTACTTGACTTCGGTCTAATCCTTCTAATGTTGCAGTAACACTGTCAAGATTGGTCTGATGTTTCATGTCGCCTAACATGTTTACTATGATATCTTTTTTATATTTTTTCAGTAGAGGCTGTACTTGTTTTGGTGTTGTATTATGCGATAAATCAGTTATTATTTCATCTATAGTATGTTCATTTTGAACAATTTCAAATGCATCTGAAGCGTCAATATAATTACCGTCTTGAACTGCATTTATTAAATCTTCCATGGAATATGTGTATTCTTGAAAACCAAAATCATCGTCAAGCTCATCATCATCAAACTCATCTTCTAGTTCATCATCAAAATCTTCATCTTCTTTTAAAGTTTTGGCTTTATTGAGCAAGAGATTTGATATATTATCTAAGTTATCGTCGAATATGTCATCTAATTTCATAATTATACCTGATATTTCTTCATTAGATCTAGTAAGGCCTCATGAGCAGTTCCTTTTGCTAGATTCTCATCGCTTATTGTGCTTAATCCTGTGATCTGTTTAAAAGTTAACTGTGGGTTGTTTGTTTTATACCAATTGATAATAGGATCTCTCGCCCATTCTGGAACTGCATTAACACCCTTGTTACGATCATCCTCGCCTGCAAACTGTCCGCTGTCAATATGCAACTGACTGCGTGATTTAGTTGCTTTGTCATATACAACAAACATAACGTCACTTTTATTATAGAACTCAAACATGTTGCTCCTAATAGCTGCTGTACACCAACGAGTGTTCTGACCCAAGAATATCGCAGCTTCTTTGGTAGTTGGAATACGTATCCATCCTTCTGGACCTGCATATACTGTTACAATTTGATCCTTAACTTTGGCTAACTTTTCAGCTTCTCGTTGCTTCTTCTTATCATCTGCTGTGAGCTTTTTTGGTTTTAGGAATGGTGCAATAACATCAAATAAATCCTGGAATGATTTATATTGGTTGATATCTTTGTTTTGAATCTTTGCTTTATTGGCTTCAAACGCCTGCAAGTCCTGACCTACTCGATCTAAATCTTCTGCACGATTTTCCTGTGGTTTGGTAATAGCTAGTCGTGCTAACCAGGTCATATAAATTCCTTTTGGACTCGGATCAATTTCTCCTAATTTTTCTATAAAAGCATCAATTTTGTCATATCCATGTAACCCGTGCCACTGCGGACCAAATTTATTTTTGATCCACTCGCCCCTCATGGCTTTTTGACCTTCAAGATCCTCATCTAATATGTATTCTAATAAATCTTCCAGTGTAGTTTCACGCCATTTCATAATTCCGGGTCCCCGATGAATAGGTTATTCCTTATTTATGTGTGATTTACAGGAAAGTGAAGCCTCGTGTGGGTACTGCCCCCACCTGTGCTAGGTTTAGAATCCTGCCGCCCATCTATCTGGACCAACGAAGCGTTAATTGGTGGTCAGAGCCAGGCTCGAACTGACAACATCTACTGTGTAAAAGTAGCACTCTACCAATTGAGTTATCCGACCATAATATAATTATAATTCATAACAAATGTTTGTCAATAGACAAGAGTTGTTGACTTTTTGTGCAACTGCTAATAATATATCTATATACGAGAGGCAGCAGATGATCCATTTAGCATTCATGTTACACAATCCATTTCCCTATAATGTTAGCAACAATACAACAACCTATGTAGAAAAAATTTGGCGAATAACCAAAAATAAACGTGTTGAATTTCAAGTATCTAGATGGAGTAGGTTTATTAATCTGATTGGATTTGAACTAGACATAAGGTTCAGAGGAATCAATCACGCAGGTTGTTATTTCAATTTTGATTTTTGGGGTTATACTGTGTTGCTGAATTGGTATGATCGTAGGCATTGGAATTATCAAGATGAAACCTGGGAGGAACATCCGTGACTTCAAATAAGTTACCTATAACCTATTATGTATTAGAACCCAGGGAAGAACCCTGTTGTCAAGTTAATCCGCATTTATGGAGAGAATTTACAGCTATAAACCAACATTTGTTTGAAGACAATCATGCTTATACTGAAGCATATTGTGTACAGTGGTTGGACATGTATTATTATGAGCATAGCCAGGATAAAACTGCTGCTATATTAGTTTAAACGACCAATTGATGTAAATATGAGTGAGGCTTTCCAATGATGAAAGGAATCACCATGGATACATCAACTACGCCCATTATTAGAAAATATGGCTGGATCAAAGACGCTCCGGACCCAAGAGATCATGTATTAAAATTACCACCAAATCGCAACATGGTCGGAAGCGATCTACGACCATTGATGCCACCTGTGTATGATCAGGGCCAGACCAGTTCTTGTACAGCTAATGCCATTGGTGCTGCAATAGAGTATGACAGAAAGTGTCAATCACTACCAGATTTTGTACCAAGTCGTTTGTTTATCTATTATAATGAAAGAACCATGGAGGGTACTGTTGACCAGGATGCAGGGGCACAGATTCGTGATGGTATCAAAAGTGTTGCAACATTGGGTGCACCAGATGAGAATCTTTGGCCATTTGTCCCTGAACAAATAACCGTAAAACCCGGTGATGCTGTTTATGCAGCCGCTCAAAAAGATCTAGTAATGAGTTATGCATTGGTACCGCAGAAACTTGATCACATGTTGAGTGTATTAACACATCGTGTTCCTATTGTGTTTGGTACCATGTTATTTCCTGAGTTTGAAGGTCAGGAAGTAGCACAAACTGGTATAGTTCCAATGCCTGACATGAATAGTGAACCAATTGGTGGTCATGCTATATTAATAGTTGGTGCCGACGTTGACAATCAACAGTTTATTGTTCGTAACAGTTGGGGACCGTATTGGGGTGATCAGGGCTATTGCTACTTCCCATTTGATTATATATTAGACCCGCAGCTCACCAGTGATTTATGGTGTATATGGTCGGTTCACTAGTTGACATATAATACATTAGATAAAACAATTACAGGGTAGATGAATAATCTACCCTGTATTTTTGGATATTCAAATGAGTTATAAAATAACTATTCCCAGCAATTTAATCAATTCGCGTGTTGATAGTGCAATTGATGAAGAAAATGATTATGCAGTTAGACTAGATGTTAAATTTAATTTTGTACCAGAATTAGAATCTTGGTTTGTTGATTATGTTGGAGAATTACCAGTTATTATGATCAGCAGGCGCGATTTTGAATTAAATGGATTCTGGGTAAACTTGTCAACTTTAGAAGCTGTGTCTGCATTTAAATTAGCATGGTATTAGATATAGTACTTGACAAATTAAAACCAAATTAACTATAATAGTATTATGGATATAATCCTAACATGTAATGAGTGCGGTACTCCGCATTATGGTATATCGAGAGCCAAAGCCAAAGAATTGGTGAAATATGCTTTCAAAATGAGACTATATGAACCTGGAATGAAGCCCAATATAGACAGTTATGAACACTGTTCATTTTGTGGGAATAATCATAAAAATTTCACATTATCAGATGACGAAGCACTATTTCCAGATTGTCAAATTATTTTTGAAGAGTGCATTCATTCCGTTTATCAGTCAACAGTTTCTTCAGATCCGCTGGCCACAGACTGTTAACCACAGTTTTATCCCCGGGTGTATTAAAAGTAACACCACTTTTTTGTTCTACTTCTGCAACTGACACAGCAAACGTATCAACATCTGTCTCTATACCGGGTTCATTGGGAAATATAAAAGCCAATGTTTCTTTTGACGTGTTATCTACCACAATTTTATAAAAATAATCTGGTACAATCACATGGTCACCAATGGTTATACTATTTGAATTCCAAATGCCACCAATATAAATGCTCAGCGTTCTACCACTATTTGCCCATGCTCGTATTTTTGTCTCTAATAATTTCCAAACACCTCTGTTCAAGTTTGGCATTTGCGGACTTGTATTACTTAATATAAAGCTTTCATTTTGTACTACGGGATCCCAGCTCATGTCTGCTGCGTTGGCCATATGCCCTATATCATACCCAGTATGTGCATAATCAGATGCTTTTGCTCTGTGATTGGGATCTAGACTTTGGTCAGCACTGAAGTTACCGTTTCTGGGATCACATCCCACAGCATGATCAGGTGTTAGTGTATAAGCTACCCATAGTGGTATTTTAGCTGCATTATCATGAGCAGTGATATAGGCTTTTCTGCATACTTCTGTTATGTCGTCTTTGGTATGAGCAGTGGGTAATCCGTACGGTAATTTTTCTATGCATGTTTCAATTGGATATACTGTTTGATCAGCATGAACAACAGATGTGTCAAGTGTTAGCAGTAATGCTACTATGAAAATGTGTTTTACCATGAGATTTTCTCCGAGTAAACTGCACTTGGTGCAGTTTACTTATATTCTTAATTGTTGATTTTATCCAAAGTTAGTAAAATCAAACTCGTATTCTAGGTCCTGCATAACCATAACGCCAGCTGAATCAGTTAATCCTAGGTTAGCAAACGTCATTGCTGTGGGACTAGCAACACATGTACCAGCATCATTTATAAATGTGCTAGCAACATAGTCAAATACGCCATAAACACCAGTGTTTGATCCATCAGTTGGCAGTGTACCTATTAGTGCATGGTCATTGATTTGAGTTGTTTGAGTTTGACCGTGTCCTACAAATGATACCCTATTACCGTGTACAGTAACATCTCTGCCACCGTAAGTTTGATCGTAATTAATGTTTATATCAACTGTGCTTGATAATATACGCTGCCAATTTAAATTACCATTTGGATCACGTGATGTTAAAGTTATTCCTCCTACTAAAACATTACTGTCATATCCCACGCCGCACACATACTGTGTACCATCTGCTGCGGTCTTAACTGCATAAGGATAATAATAATCACCAGATTGACCTCTAAGACTGCGATTCCACTGTAGTGTACCGTCGGGTGTAAACTTTAAAAAATCACCAGCGGCTACAAGCGTGTTATAATCAACCTCGCCAGTGTGTAGGTATAAATTACCAGTCGAATCAGAATCTATTGATACCGACTGAGGGTACCAGTTACTGGATTGATAGTTATAGGAGTTACTCCAAGTTGGGGATCCGTTTGCATCAAAACTGGTAATGTTAATTCCGTATGTGGGGTAATATAAATCTTCATACGCAACTGTAACAGCAAGATGGTTATTGGTTGTAAAAGCTACACCGCCATATCCTGTGGAAACATTACCGCCATTACCTTCGATAGTTGTTTGCCAACTTAATGTACCGTTGCTGGTATATTTTGCTACGATACTACCACCGCCGTTAGCTCCTGATATAATAGCTACATTACCAGTAGAATCCACAGCAATATCTTGACATTGACCAAACCCTGTTAGATCTCTTTGCCATACTATATTACCGTTGGGATCTAATTTAACCACAGTTGTTGTATTAAGACCGTCATGTTTACTCATAGCTGCATATATGTTATTAGAACTGTCACACATAACCAGTTCGCCAGCTGGAGTACCATATCCGTCGGCCCAGGTAAATCCTTTTTGCCACAGTGTTTCCCCAGTCGGCGACATTTTGATTACATATGCTTGTTCCCAGTTAGTAGCATCAATACCACCTGTTGCGATTAAATTCCCGCCGCTATCAGAAGTCACACCCTGAGCAAAATCTACATATGCATCATTTACAATGTCGCCGTAGCCTGCTACCCATGATGTACTCTCTGTTCTGGTACCGTATACCACTTGTCCATTGACAGCTTCCCAATTTGGGTAATAATTGCTGTAATTCAAATCCCATACATAAACTTCTTTATCGGTCAGTTTTTTAGCATGTTGTATGTCCGGAGAAGCACCATTTAAAAGCACTTGTATAGTCATCTGTTCTGGTCCAGTTATGGTATCAACCAAATAACAATCGCCTTCACCAAAATTTGTCATGACATGATAACGTTCACTACCATTTTGTTTGATGATATAACCAACTCGTGATTGAGTATCGCCCCCTACCCAGGCTTCTACTGCTATTTGAGTTCCGCCCGGGGCTATTGGCCCGAAGTATTGTTTATTAAGTGGTCGTCCCATATTGGTAATCCTTTCGAACTTGATGCATATGATAATATTTATTCAAGCATGTTTACTTGATTTTGATCCCATTGCCTACTACCAGTGCATCTAGTTCTGTGGTGTTGTATAACTCATTTGCATTTTCTATATAACCAGCAATGGGTTTTCCGTCAACATTGAGACTGGTATT
>Ga0208616_1000096_pt1 | contig 31451 bp, 37 predicted proteins | sample CryBogCBE16Oct07_FD_184575 | JGI IMG/M metagenome (GOLD analysis project Ga0208616, IMG submission 184575) | Freshwater microbial communities from Crystal Bog, Wisconsin, USA - CBE16Oct07 (SPAdes) (version 2) | ecosystem: Environmental > Aquatic > Freshwater > Lake | place: Crystal Bog... | reverse complement strand
TAAATTAGAAAAAGATTATTATCACGAAGAAATGAATATTTTTTTTGCTTATTGTTCATTGTTTGTTTTATCTTTAGTCTTTATATTTGGTATGTTAGTTTATTTTAAAGTAATCACATAAAAGGAAATAAAATGAGTTTATATGTTGAAGTTGATAGTTTAGAAAAAGGTTGTAAAGTCTTGGTCGATCTAGATTTAGTATTTGAGATTGCACCTTTAGCAGCAGGCGGTTGTGAATTGTTCTGGAGAACTGAAGCAATCATAGGCGGTAAAATTTCACTTAGAGTTAAGAATCCTTACTCTCAATTTGCTCAATTTGCAATGCAAACTGTATCATCAGAAGATATTGAAAAACGAGTTAAATCATTAAAGACACCTACAGTTAAAATGCCGGAGATTCCTAAGCTATGAAATTCACTCTAATTTCTGAAGATAAAGATAGTAGTCTATTTGGTACTCCAACAAAAAAGACAGTAGAGATTGAAACGAATGATTTAGATATTATTGCATATGAATTGGAACTTTTTCTTAAAAGTTCTGGTTTTAAATTTGACGAATTACGAGTTCTTGATTATCCAGAAGAGTATATCGAAAGTTTACCTAAATGTGATACAACTAACAGTACTCATTTGTGGGGTATTCATATAAATCCAAAAGAAATTGAAACATCTGGTTATGCTCAAACAGAACTTAGACCAACTATTACAACAAATTGTGCAATTGACGAAAGATTTGTGCATCGTGCAGATGAAACTTGGTATTCTAATAAATAGTTAATTATTTTTTGTATATTTGTTGTGTATTATCGTAATGCATAAATAATATTGAAACTTAAAACATTTTAATAGGGTATTACAAATGTCATCTATAATTACTTTTAGAGAATTTATCGAAACTCCTAGAGAGAGATTTGTCGATTTTGACAAAAAAATTCTTATAATTGGATATGGTAGCGTAGGACAAGCAATTCTTCCTATCATTTTAAAGCACATCAGTTCAAATCCAAAAAATATTACGGTACTTGAAAAAGACGATCATTCAAAACTTTTCAAACAACGTAATAAAAACAACGGCGTACAGTACGTAAGAAAACAAATTGTTGCAAAAAATCTAGATTCTACACTATCAAAGTATCTAGAAGATGGTGGTTTTTTAATTGACGTTTCGTTAAATATCGATGCACAATCGATTATGAAATGGTGTTTTCAACACAACGTAATGTATATCAACACATCACTAGAACGTTGGGAACATCATTCAGACGAGAAAATCAAGAATTTAGCTGATCGTACACTGTATGCAACACATAAAGAAATCAGAGAATTTGCTAAAAAGTATCCAAATGCGGCTACTTGTGTAGCTACACACGGTGCTAATCCAGGCTTAGTAACTCATTTGACTAAACGTGCATTACTAGAGTTAGCTAAAAAGAACGGTAAAAAAGTCGAAGCACCTCAAGATCAACAAGGTTGGGCGCAACTAATGAAATCTCTAAAAGTTAGAGTTGTTCATATTGCAGAACGTGATACACAGATTATCGATAAACCAAAGGAAGTCAACGAATTTGTTAATAGCTGGTCATGTGAAGGTTTCTGGGCTGAAGGTCGTGCTCCTGCTGAAATGGGTTGGGGAACACACGAAAACAAACATCCAGAAGGCGGTAGATCACAAGGAAACGCAGCATATCTAGAGCAACCTGGATTATCGGTATTGATGAAATCATGGGTTCCAGTCGGCGGTAGTTATAACGGTTTCTGTGTTCAGCACAGTGAAGCAATTACTATCAGTGAGTATTTCACAACAAAAGACGGTTCATTTAGACCATCAGTTTACTACGTTTATCAACCTACTGATGCTGCTATTGCATCTGTACACGAAATGCGTGGCCGTGAACTCGATTTACAATCTAAAACACGTATTGCTAAAGACGAAGTTGTTTCTGGAATGGACGAACTCGGTGTTCTTCTAATTGGTGATGATTTCGCAATGTGGCACGGTTCTCAACTAGAAATCGAAGCTGCTAGAAAATTAATTCCAGGCGAAAATGCTACATCAGTTCAAGTCGTAGCATCTATGCTAGGTGCTATTATGTGGGCAATTCAGAATCCAAGACTAGGATATATTGAACCCGAACAAATCCCATTTGATTATGTTTTAAAATATGCTGATCCTTATCTGGGTCCGATTCCTTTTGAAATGACAGATTGGAGACCAAATGAAGACAAGAATTCTCTATTTTATCGTGAATACGATGCTAGAAACCCTTGCTCTTTCGAAAATTTCCGTGTATGGACCTGATGATTTGACACACTAGGCAGTATGTGCTATACTGTCTACTACACTACATTACACATTACACTATACATTATGAGGCTTTATCTTGAATATTTTTTATCTTGATGAAAATACTAAAACGTGTGCAGAAATGCATGTCGATAAACATGTTGTTAAAATGATTTTGGAATATGCTCAATTACTATCTACAGCCCATCGTATACTTGATGGCACTATTAGCGTTAGCAACTCTAGTACTGGACGGAAAAAAACAATTTATTGCTTGCATGATGAGCGTGATAATTTATTGTATAGTGCTACTCACATTAATCACCCGTCCGCTGTTTGGGTAAGACAATCTGTTGCAAACTATATGTGGTTATCTAACCTATTAGTTGAATTGTGCAAAGAATATACTTATCGTTACGGTAAAGTACATAAAGCAGAGCGTGAAGGTCTAATAAAAATGCTGCACGATATTGTTCCTGATAATATTCCTCTTGCTAGATTTACTGAACCAACTCCTGCAATGCCAGAAGAATGTATCATTCCAAACGATTCGATTGCGTCGTATAAAAAATACTATATAAATAATAAACAACATTTAGCCAGTTGGTCTGGTAAAATCAATTCTCGTGAAGTTCCTACTTGGTATCAATTGAGGTAAATTATGACAGATATTTTTAATAATTATAATCCAATGCCTGCTGGTCGATACGGCATTAACGATGCAATTGAAAGCCTACGCCCTGGTGCAATGTATCGTTTAAACAATAGTACATTTGAAGCATGGTGGCATCATCAACCCGTACCCACATGGGATGAACTGATGACTGAATGCGAAAGATTAAAATCAGTTGCATACAAAGAATTGCGTAAAAATGAGTATCCACCAATCGAAGATTTCATCGATGCTTATTATTGGCAACAAAGAGCGTCATGCGAAGAACATTTACAATTGATGAATGACTATTTAAATAAAGTTGATGCAGTTAAAAGAAAATATCCAAAGCCAAAGGAGTATTAAAATGAAAGGAATTTTATCTGATTTTTCAAGTGCATTAAAACTTGAATTTAGGGTATTTAAAGAAACATATAAAGATTTTAGACTGACTAGATCACAATCATATAAAATATCAAACAATTCTAATTTGTCAAATGTAATATTAGATGAATTGACGATTGCAAAAATCGAAGAACAAAAGTCCCTGTGGAAATCAAGAGTGCATGAAAAGATCAAAGAAGATTTGAATGATATACCACCTTTGAATAATTCAGAAATATCATTGCATAATAGAAAAGAATTAGAAAATTTAATGATTTCTGGAAAATAAGATGCCATCTTACGATATGCGAAATAAAGAGACTGGAGAGATTTCTGAGCATAGAATGTCTTATACAGTACTAGATAAATTTTTAGAAGAAAATCCAAATTTAGAGATTTATCATTCTGCTGAAAATCTTCCTATTATGAGTGATGGTGTTAGATTAAGCGTTCCTGGCATAGGGCAACCTCATGCGGCATTTGAGCGTGGTGTGATCCAAAGAATGAAAGAATCTATACCGGGAAATACAATGTCAGGACATAAAACCAAAATGCCTAGAGAGTGGTAATATGAATAAAGTCCCGTATCTATTAATAAATAGAGTAGACAGATTAAAAATGTCACAAGCATCTAAACTCGAAAAAGGCGGTATTAATGGTTACCAGATCAAAAAAGTTTCACGAACATCCGGATCAATCCTATCAAAAAACACAACGAACACAAAAACAAACAAAACCACAAGAATCTGAATCAGCAATAGATTTAGAAAAATCTCAAGTAGAGAAGTATCAGCCACAACAGATCAGCAATTCTTTAAAGATTAAATTAGATCACTTAAAGACATTCGAACCGTTGACAGAAAATCAAAAAATATTTTTTGAAGCGTATAAACGTGGTGATTATTTCATGATGTTGTCTGGTTCCGCTGGTGTAGGAAAAAGTTTTATTGCTTTATATAAATCATTAGAAGAGGTTCTAGATAAAACTAATCCATTTAAAAAAATCATAATTGTTCGTTCTGCTGTACAAGGTAGAGACTTAGGATTTACACCAGGCTCAGTAGAAGAAAAAATGAGTCTTTATGAACAACCTTATCATCAAATATGCGAAACGTTATTTGGTAGAAAAGATGCTTATACTAGATTAACTGAGCAAGATTATATCGAATTCGTAAGCACTAGTTTTCTTAGAGGTTGTACATTCGATGATGCAATAGTAATAGTTGATGAATGTCAATCTATGACTTTTCATGAATTATCAAGTATTGTTACTAGAGTTGGTTATAGATCAAAAATTATTTTTTGTGGCGATACCAAACAAAATGATCTAATTAAAAATAAACATGACACTTCTGGCCTAATGGATTTTCTTAAAGTTGCAACAACAATGAAAGAATTCACTAGAATACATTTTACGCCAGAGGACATCATGAGATCATCTTTAGTCAAATCATGGATTATTGCGTGTGAAAAATTGGATATTTAACTTTAGTAAAAGACTTTATTGCTATAAATAAAGTGTTATAGGAAAAAACAATGTATCACTTTATTTACAAAACAACATCTAAAAGCGGCAAATATTATATAGGTAGACATTCGACAAAAAAATTAGATGATTATTATTTTGGTTCTGGCAAATGGATACGTTCTTTAAAAAACAAAGATGAACTTACTAGGGAAATATTATTATTCTGTGAAGAGTCGGAATTAAAAGAGAAAGAGCAATTATTTTTACAAGAAAATGTTGGTAAAGAAAATTGCATGAATTTCAATTTAAGTTCTTGTGGTTTTTCTTCAGGAAAATTGAATCCAGCACACACAGAAAAAGAAAAAATTAAAAGATCAATTAGATTTAAAGGGATTAATAATCCATCTAAACGACCAGAAGTTAGAAAAAAAATGTCGGATGCACATAAAGGAAAACCTAGTCCAATTAAAGGTATGAAACTATCAGATGAAGCTAAAAAAAATATGGCAGATGCTAGAGTTGGATTAAAATTTTCAGAAGAAGGTAGAAAAAAATTATCATGGAGACGGAAACAAGAATACGCTGAAGGTCTAAGAAAATGTCCATCGTTTTCTGGTGGTTCTCATAGCGACGAAACTAAAAAAAGAATGAGTGAAAAATCTTTAAATCTGCCAAAAATAAAATGCATTCATTGTAATTATGAAAATTTTGCTAGAGTTATAGCACGTTGGCATAATAATAATTGTAAATTAAAAATAAATGTTTAGTAATTTGAAAAATAGGACTATAAAAATGAAAAAAATGTTATTAGCGTTATTATTTGTATGTAATTCAGTAATAGCTTCTGAGTGTGTAAATCTGTATCCAGATTCAAAACCGATAGAGGTAAAAAATACTGTAGAATTGTGTAATTCATTCTATGTTTCTTTATTTGATAAAAATCATAATAGAGTTATTTTAGTTTCAGAACACTTGAAACACGGTGCGGTCGGTTCAGTTAAAAGAACTAATGATTTTCATTCAGACGATAGAATCGGTAAACACCCAAACACTTCTGATTATTCTAATACTGGTTTTGATCGTGGACATTTAGCCCCCGCGGCGGATGCATCTAATGATAAAGAAATGCATGAAACATTTTTGATGACTAATATGGTTCCAGAAATACCAAATATGAATAGAGTTGTCTGGAAAAATATCGAGGAAGAGACTAGAAAAAAACTAAAAAATTCTCAAAAATCAATGTATGTTGTGAATATACCTTTTTATGATAATGATACTAATATAAATGGTATACCAGTACCATCATACGTGTGTAAATTTGTCATTATCGAAGGCGAGAATATGGGAAATATCTCTTGCGTAGATAATACTGTAGAATCTAAAAAATTCGAAGAAGAAATCTCGCTGAATGATTTTATTGAAAATTATATACGAGAAATACAGACAAAATGATGTTAAACTATTGTTTAATGCAGACAACAAAGACTATGCTGTAGTAGAGGAACGTTCGCCTATCGATATCCAGAGCGTATTGCCAGTTGACAATTGATAAATAAAGAGAGTATAATATGAAGATGAAGAAACTAATGAAAAAACTCTATAAAGCTTGTGTTGAACATGATGCCGAAAGAGAAAGAAAGTTTTGGATGAAAGTACTGAAGAAGTCTTTGAAACATAAAAAGACACACGCTGTACAATAATCATATCGAAATACATTAATAGATCCAGATAACAGATTCGAAACTGTTAGGACATGATAATAACCGTACTTGCTACTACTGGATCGCTTCCATGAGTATCAACCAAACGCAAGTTATTAGTGTATTTCAATATGGTTGTAATCCCTTCAAAATGAAGGCAGGTTGGACAGGGGTGCAAATCCCCTCGCCTCCACCAGAAAGAACTTTCCCTAGTGATCCGTAAACTAGTGGAATTAGTAATGTATGCAAACGGCCATGTCTAAGATGGGCATATATTATGAATGACAAGAGAGTTCTTTCTGATGGGGGTGTACTCAGCATTCGACAGCTTGAGCTAGTGGAGACGGCAACTCGACATAGATAGTCGTAAAAACTAAAAAACCAATAAATGCAAATGATAACGCATTTTCTGTAGATAATCGCCTAGCGGCTTAATCTCAGTGGGGTTTCGCCAACTGTCCTTATAACCAAATCAGTTGGCTAATTAGCAGTTACACACAGTAGTTACATACACTAAGGAGAAGTAAAATGAGTAATTTAAATCCATATGAAATACGTTTACAAATTTTGGGAATGGCAAAAGATTTATTAACTGATGAATACTATTCGAAATCTGATAAAATAAATCAAAAATATCAGGAAACAATGAGACTATTTTCAGGTGAGGGTAGACCTTCATATCCTGAAATGCCAGATTTTCCAACAGAGGAACAGATTATAGATAAAGCAAACAAGCTCTATAAATTTGTTTCTGAAACGAAATAATTTATAAGTATCGGGTTTCGCCAACTGTCCTTATAACCAAATCAGTTGGTAATTATAAAATAATGGAATCAATGAAATATTATGCCAACAAGAACAGAAGTATTGAATTTTAGTACAGAAATAGAAAAACTATCGTTAGAGAAACGCATTAGTTTAATTGATTCTATAATACATTACTGTAGCGTGAATGGCTTAGAAATAGAAGTAGCATCATCTTTAATCACATCAGCACTAAAAGCAAAGATTAGACAAGAAGCGGAATCACTCAATTTGTTGAAAAAAACAGCAAAACTTCCAATATGACAGAAAACTCTGGATTTGAAGTATATAAACTATACTCTTCTTTAAAATTACATTTTACATCATCTTCGTATGATGCAATAAAATACAATTTCAAAACAAATGTAACTCAAGATAGTTTTCTAAAAAACAAAGCAAAATACTCTTACTATAAACTATCTAGAAAATATTCTATCGACGAAATAAAGAATTATCTAGTTTCCAATTTCGTATATGGAAAAAGCTCTTGGATAGGAGAATTGATCAGTTCAGAAGGTGAAGAACTATACACCAAATGGAAAAAAATCAATCAATCACTAACATATCATTTTGAAAATGATATCAATTATCTTTTTGACAAATATAAGCCAGAGGAAATGTTAAGAGTTAATGGCATGTGGCCACATCTTCTCACAGAAACCATGGAAGAAAACATAAGACTAGAAACATTAGTCATTATGAATGACATCTTAAATTTCTTTCCTATGTGGTCTAAGAAAATTCAAGATGATATTATCTGGCCAGCAACTAAGATGAAATGTGAAAAATACACACCATTCGTGAACTATGATAAACAAAAATTCAAATCAATAATAAAAGAAAGGTTAAATGAACATGTTGAAACAAAAAATTGAATCTATATTTTTAGATATGGACGGTGTTATTTGTGATTTCAGTAAACGTTACGATGAATTGTTTGGTGTGCATCCCAAAGAAGCAGAAGCCAAAAATAATTTCTATCCTTTATTTCTCGAATTTATAAAAACTAAACAATTTGAATCACTTGATTTAATGCCTGGCGCATCTTCAGGTGTCGATTTTCTTCGTAAATGTTCAGTGCCTACTCAAATATTATCGAGCACAGTCAATGATGAATTGTTTGATGATATAGCAAAACAAAAACAAATCTGGTTACAAAAGAATGCAATTACTTTTAATCCTATTTTTGTTCCAGGAAAATCGAAGAAAAAGAATTATTCAACTGAATCAAGAATCATTATAGATGACACACCTTCAGTGTGTTTACAATGGCGAGAAGCAGGCGGTATTGCAATTGAACATAAAGATTGGAATACGACGCTAACCATCTTAAAAATGTATGTATAAATAATATTGACATATGAAGTACTATATGTCATAATAGAAGTTGATCATGAGAAGTTTGTGAAATATTGCGTTTAATAATAAAAATATACTCCGTTTAATAAGGAAATAATATGTCATTCGATAAATTAAGAAAAAGTTCAGGCGATATCGATTCGCTAAATAAAAAAATGAAAGAAATGGGAATCTCTTCTGATTCCTCAGAAAAAAATCAAAACTATTGGAGACCAGAAGTAGATAAAGCAGGCAATGGAATGGCTATCATTCGATTTTTGCCAGCTTCAGAAAAAGATGGTGAATATGGTCTTCCATGGGTTAAAATCTTTGCTCATGGCTTTCAAGGTCCTGGTGGTTGGTTAATCGATAATTGTTTAACTACTGATGGTCATAAAAAAGGCAAAGTTTGTCCTATTTGTGAATACAATTCAACACTTTGGAATTCTGGAATTGAAGCCAATAAAGATGTTGCTCGTAAACAAAAACGTAAATTGAATTATATTTCAAACGTTTATATTGTTTCTGATCCGAAGCATCCAGAGAACGAAGGCACTGTTAAGTTGTTCAAGTACGGAAAGAAAATCTTTGATAAGATTACTGAAGCAATGAATCCACCATTCCCAGATGAAGAAGCAATCAATCCATTCAATCTATGGAAGGGTGCTAATTTCAAATTGAAGATTCGTAAAGTTGAAGGTTATCAAAATTACGACAAATCTGAGTTTGATTCAGTTTCAGCTTTATCAGATGATGATGAACAACTTGAAAAAATCTGGAAACAAGAACATTCTCTGAAAAATCTAATTGATGATTCTGAATTTAAAGATTATGATGTTCTAAAGAAAAGATTAGATAAAGTGATTGGCTTGAATGGCGATGCTCCACGAACGACTGTTCAACAAACTCAAGCACAAAATTTTGAAAATAGAAAAACTGCTGCTGAATCTAATGAAGAATTCACAACTATTGTATCTACAAGTTCTGTTGATGATTCTGATGATAATGATTTAGATTATTTTAGAAATCTAGCAAATAGCGACGATTAAATATAATTCGTAGCAACAAAACCACTGGTTTAAACTGAAAAGTTCCAGTGGTTTTTTTATACCCAACGATAATTTTGCATGTGAATCTTTTTTAATGTAGATTCTGTTGTTCTAACACCTGTTAATTTCTCTACAGATAAAGATGAACCACCAGCATTGATTATGTTTGTACTTGGACTGTTAACGACAACTGTATTGCCGCCTGACACTTGTTGATTCATGTCATAGTCAGAAGATACTTTTGATAAGTTAGAGTTTTTCGCTTCACTAGCTGGTGTTACAGTAGATGACGTATCAGTATCTAATGATAATTTATCTTCTTTAGCTGGTGTTACAGTACCAGCCCTTTGATTCATTAAATCGTTACCGTATCTACGTGTAGTTTGATCTTGAAAACCAGACTCTTGTTCTTTTTTAAATTCAAAATCAGACGAATTGTTTCTAGTTACTTCGTCTAGTTGATTTTGAATTTCTGGATCGTATTTTTGACTTTTAACTGCACTACGTTTATTCTCACCTTTAGCTTTTCTCATTTTATCACTAGCTAATATATTTTCATGCTCAGGATTATTAATATCATTACGAGCTTCTTCATTTTGTTTTGCAGAAAAGTACATAGCTCCAACAGAACCAAGAATCGAGCCACCTATTAGAGCAGAATCTATCATAGCAGCACTACTCGCTATTTCCATAGCAGAAAATCCTAATTGTGCTGCTCTACTCGCAAATGAAGAACCGACGCTAGACGCTTTAGATGCAATGTTTGAAGCTGCTTTCCCGATGTTCGGTATTTTAACATTTTTTAATTTAGCTAAAAGTTTATCTGTTGCTTTGCTCAATCCAACACCAGTAGCGACTTCAACTACATCTTTTAACCATTCATAATCTTTTGATTTTTCTTCTTCTTTTTCCTTTTTTTCAGATTCGTTTTTAGTTTTATAACCCAACATTTTTTGTTGTTCTTCATTAGTTGTTTCTATTCTTTTAACTAAACTATTTAAGAACATTTTGAGTTCTGAATCTCTTTCTTTTTCAAAATCACTTTTAATTTCATCTTTCTTTTTTTGATCATCTATTTGTTTATATAAAAATCCATATAATTTAGATAAAACGTCAGCAATAGAATCACCTTTTTTAACTTTAACTACTTTATTTGTAGAAACGCCAGTATATAATGCTTCATTATTGACATTTTCTTTTGATGCTGTTTGATTTTTTGATCTTTCTTTGTTTAGTTTATTAAATACGTGACTTTGAATAACGCTCATATCGTCATCGAATGAAAGACCCGGAATGTAACCACCATAATACATATTATATGTTTTATTTTTTCTTAATTTTTTATTTAATCTTGCGATATTTTCTTCTCTATCTACTTTACTTTTACGCAAAGGTTTTAATTTTTTAACTCTAGTTTTTCTAGTTTTTCTAGCCTTTGTTTGCTTAGTTTCTTCTTGACTGTATTTGTACTTAGATTTGATAACATCAGTCGATAGATTGCTCTGTACTGGTTCTATTACAGTAAGTTTATCCTTTGGTTTCGATGGCTTTCTGCCTCTCTTTTTTGGTTGTGGCTTTTCTTTTGGTGCTGCTTTTTCTCTAGCTTTTCTTTGCTTAGGTTGTGCTTTTTCTTTTGGTTGTTCTTTAGCATTAACCTCTGGTTCTTTTTCTATTTTAGGTTTTGGTGCTTCCACATCAGATATCAAAGCAATATTATTATTTTCTGTAATATCTTTTTTATTAGTTTGAGTTTCGTTTAATGATCTTAATCTTTCAAGATCAATACCAGTGCCTTGCCAAACAACGCCAGCTTCATTTAATTTTTTAATTGAAGAATAAATGTTATCTGAAAATTTTACAGTCCAACCTTGTTGCTGAATATATCTGATAGAATCAATAACTTCAAGATGTGTTATTGGCTTACTTACTGTTTGACTAAAGTAATCACCATTTCTTAATTTTTTGAATTGTTTTTTGTCAAATATAGAAATAAAACACTTGTTCTGTTTTATTTTACTTTCATCGTCGCTTGAAAAAATGACATTAGATTTACCAGAGATATCTTTATATGTTACAAACTTACCTTCACCGGTTACATTCACAACATGCGGCGCAGAATCATGTGGATCAAAAGCATATACGCCTTTCATCGATTCAGAATCTTTAACAACGATTTCATTACTTGGTGTTGGAGTAAAATCTTCTATTTTATTAGAATCTATTTTTACTACATATTTTTTTAAAATTTTCATCTTAACTCAACTGTGTATTGTTAGGTAATACAAACTTTGGTATCAACGGCAAATCATTCAAAGAACCAGTAGTTAATATTTGATTTTCTTGTTTTTTACCTACTACATTGTTAGTAGGATTATTTATAGAAACCATATTATTTTTTGATTTTAAAGATTTATTCTCTTCTAATTTATTTTCCAAAACGTTTCCAGTTTGTTCTGTTTGTGCCAAAGATGTAGTATTGCCGACAGGAGAAACCATTGATAACTTATTTGTTTCGGGATCAATAGCTTTACCGTTTTTTCTTATTTCGTAGTGTAAATGATTACCTGTGCTTTTACCAGTAGAACCTACGCCACCTAAATTTTGCCCTTGCTTAACGTTGTCACCAACAGAAACATTAAAAGATGATAAATGAGCATATAATGATTGAGTTCCGTCGCCGTGATCTAGAACGACAAGATTTCCATAGCCATTAAAACCAGGAGGATTCATAGACGCTTGAACAACTTTACCGTCTTTTGTTGCATTTACTGATGTTCCTGCGGTAGCTGCGTAGTCTATGCCATCGTGACCAGGTTTAAATCCTCTAGACATTGAAACATTTTTAGCACTAACTTTAGTCGGTAATGCTTTTCCATCTGATGACATTCCTATTTTAGTCTTATAATCTTTTACTGTCATCTTTGCAATGCTTGGATTTGCTTCCGCTTCTGAGCTATTCATCACATCTTTCATTAATTGATCATCTTTTGCTTTTATTATTCTAGATGCTTTATGCGGATTACCAAACACATGCATAAGATACAAACTAGCATTGTTTACATCTAAACCTTGACTTTTCAATCTCTTTGTTTGATAATCAGTTAATGCATCCATTAATAATTCTTGATTTTCAGGAGAAAACTTTTGTTTTTTCCATTCTTTACCAAATGCTATTGGACCAACTTCTTTTATAGCAATAGACATTAGTTGATATTTACCACTTGCGCCGCCCATGCCAGCAGCACCTATTTTCTTTTTTCTATGTTCTGAAAAATCAACAACTTCTTGTAATGTCATATCTGTTAAATTTTTTGTATATTTTTTACCATTTATGTCTGTATTTTCTGTTGTAATTATATTCGAATTTGATTTTCTTTTATATTCTTCTTTCGATTTATTCATCGTATTATATGGATCATAACTATCTGGAGTTTCGTGTTCACGTAAATACGCTTTATATGATTCTTTCGAGAAAGGTTGAATCGCATAAGTTGGTTTTTCTGTTTCGCTTTGTGTGTTTGTCTCTGGTGTTTCAACGTGCGAATGTTTTGGATCGATATCAGTTTCGCCAGATTCTTCATTTTCTGATTTCTGTGGAAACAAAAACGAATCAATCGATGCAGCACCCGCTACACCAGTTGTGGCAATTGCCGCTTTTTTGAGTAATGAACTTTTTTTGATTGTTGTTTTAGTCGCAGTTTTGTTTAAGTTATCTTCTGGACCAACTGAATCCAGAATATTATCATATTCTTTTTTTAATTCAAAATTTCTTTCGTGTTCAAAATCTTTAATGATTTCTAATTTCTTTTTTTCTTCGCTATCACGTTTACTAAAAAGAGAATAAATTTTAGATGCTATAGTTGCTATGCCGTCACCAATTCGAATTCGTTGCGAATTCTCAGAAGATACTGAAGTAAAAAATGATTTATTTTTCTTAGACTTTACTGGATTTATTTTTGAGTCATTATTTTCTTCATTCAAAGATTCTGTTGACGCAGATGAAGTTTCACCAGAAAATGTATTTGCTATCTTTTCTGGTGAAAACTTCTTCATCATTCGAGCCATATAAGACTGAAGAGTTTTTGATATATTTTCTTTAGATGATTTTTCCATTTATTTTTGCTTTAGTTTTTCGTTCTGTTCTTCTATATAACTGATCAACATAGCAATGTAAATTTCTCTCTCCCATGGTATCATCGATTCTAATTCTGTTAAACTATATTTGTGATGCTGCATTAGTGAAAAATTTGTTTTATAATAATTTATCAAATTATCATGCCGCATCACTAGACGAAAAAACTTTCAAGACCCTCTGAAAAAATTACGTGATCGAATCCGCATTTTTTACACTTAATATCTAATTTATTTGTTAAGGAAGGTAAATTTTCAAAAAACTCTTGAATTTTATTAAATTGATCCAGTTCCAAAGAATCTATAAAATCTACTAGTTCTTCTTTTGGTGTTTCATTTGCGTAAAAGAATTGTTCACCGTCGTAAATGTAATCTACGCTTTCTATGATCATATTAAACACCATTTCTGATGTTGAATCGAATTTAGAATTTTTACCTATAATAGAAAACTTAGGGTAATTTAATTTTATTATCACTTTTTCGTTTATTTTAATTTCGTTAGATATATTTTCTTTTATGTCTACTTTAATGTCTAAAATATCAAACGATACGTCCATTAAATTATTACATTTTTTATCATCAACTACATTTTCACATCTATATTTGTTTTCTACTACTTCGCCTACTGATCTAGCACGTAAGTTCAAAAAATAAAATTCAACATCGACTATTGGTAATGTATCGATATCGATTTTTTCAGTTAACGTACAATTATGTAAAACTTGTTTAATGTTTTTTTCTATTGTTTCTTTGTCTTTCGATTCTAATGCCATTAAAAGATTGCGTTGTTCTTTCACAAGGAAAGGACGGAATTTGATTTTCTTTTTTGAAAGCGGTAAATAAAGATCGTAAACAGGTGTATCTATTTTTGGAAGTGCCATTGTAAAATCCTCATGATATGAATATTAAAATGAAAGTGAAGTTGATGTCGATGCCGTACCGCCGTTACTTAATCTGACAGCTAATGCACCAGTGTTTATTGACCAATACGTATATGCGAAAACTACAGTCAGTTTATGATAACCTTCCGTTGACCAATCTAAATCAAGTTGACCAATATCTATAGGATACGCATCATTTAAAGTTACACTATATACTTTTTTTCCAGTAGCATCGTATTGATTAATTACAACAGGAGTAACGTAATTTTGAACAGATCCGTTATATTTGTAGTTGAAGTTATAGTTGTTTGTTGGCATGACTAAATCCATCCAAGAATCAAAAAACTTCTTTTCAGACATATCACCAGAAACTATAAAAGTCAACTGTGATGATCCGTAACTTGTCTGATAAGGATATGTTTCAACAGGATTTGAACCAAATTTTTGTTCTATTGTTGCAAATGATCTACTTGGTAATTGTGCATTTTCACAACGTAATGATAGTGTTGCAGATGAAACAGAAGAACTAGAAAGACTTACCGGCACTTGAATATTGACATCAAATGTAGAAGGTCTTGCAATTTCTTGAGTAAAAGAAGCTATAAATGTAGAAATTGGTGCAGACATTAATTAGTTTCCTCTGGTTCTTTTATTTCTTGAGTAGAATCTTTCCAAACAGTAGACGCTCTTGCTTTTTTAAACGAATGAACAGGCAAATGAACAGCGACTTCCCACTCATTGGGTTGAACCTCTAGTAATTTTGATCTTATATGAGTGTACAAATATCGCTTAATACAAGGTCTAAATTCTCTATATCTATTTGTTTCGTTCAAAATATCATATGTTATTCGCATATGTTTTATTTCGTCATCATCGCCCATTACAGCTAATCTAAGTAATTTATTCAAAAATCGTATTCTTGGAATTATTGGTAAATAATGTAAGTTTAATCCTAAGAATCCATCATCATATCGTTTTATGATCAAAACTAATGGAAATATATCATAATATGGTAAATCTTCTTTTCCTTTAGGATCATAGAAGAAAAAATATAATTTTCCTACTCTGAATCTTTTTGTTTTTTGTCTAAATAGTTCTGCCGCTATAGCAGCACGTTCTCTAGACAAGTTTCGTATTTCTTTTATTCTTTCTTGAAGCCAAATGAAAGATTTGCTACTTAATAGTTTATAATTAGTAGCTGATAGTTTTTCCGATATCTCGGTAAGTTTTGATGGTTTTCTTTGTGTCATAGAATTATTTATGTGAAGTTTAGATCACGTTCAGTCAAAATTTTAAATTCCCATTTGCGATCCAAACAATATTGTTTTGCTGCTTCCCATTTTGCTTGATTTACGCCCCATGTCGTAACTTCAGTTATGTATAATTTTGTTACTTTTTTTCTTTGTTTTGGCGGTACAGTTTGTTTATATGGTTTAATTTCAATAACCATTGTTTTTATACCATTTTTTGTTTTTGATTTCACAAAAAAATCAGGAAAATATCTATGTGGCTTACCGTCAACTGGTGATATGTACGGTATTATTAATTCTTCTGAACCAAATTGTATTATATCTGGATTCTTATCGAACCATATTAAGCATTTTAATTCCCAAGAACTTCTATAAATTATATTGTCAGGATTGCCAATATATTTTTCTCTATTGATTATTTTGTATTTGCCGCTATAATAAGTTTTCATTCTATACCGAAAAATTTTTTAATTTGTTCTTTACCTTCGTCGGATAATTCATAAACTATTTGATCTTGATCAGGTTGATTTTTTTTATTTTTTAACATAGTATCATTTCTTTTTTTACATAGTAATTTATACTCATCGTCCGTTATATTTTCATAATATTTGATTAGAGGAGAAATCAATTCTTTTATTTTATTCTCTTTATCTACATCATTCAATTTATTGAGCCAGCCGAATCTAATTTTTTTCTCTTCTTTGGTCAATTCTGATATTGTTTTTTTATTTTTTATTTTTGATTTTTCTATAATTATTTTCTTTTCGCCAGATAATTCTCTTTGTTTCCATAATTCAATCATATTATTTTTAACTTTTTGTTTAAATAAATTATTCTTTTGTTCATTTTCTTTTAGTCTTATTCTGAATAATTTTGCACTACATGTTCTTGGGCAAGTTTCTTTATATCCTTGTCCCAAACCACAATATTTCGTTTCTTTGCCACAAATACAACAAATATTTTCAAATTCTGCTTTTATGTATTTGTCATAATATTGTTTAATTGTTATTTGTTTGTGATTATCTCGTATATGTTTTGATAATTTTCTTATATTTTCTAAACCAATATTACATATTTTACAGCTATTCATATTAAATCCCTAATTTAAATATATATTTATGTGGGAAATTGAAATAATGAAAACATTTGTTGGATTAAATTTGCCTGAATATGCCATATAAATATATATACGACAATAATTTAAGAGATTTAGATGGCAACAGCAATAAAAATAACTGATTACGTGACTAACGGTAGTGCTACCGGTGGCCCTGCGCCTTCTAAATCGGGTCCTTTATCTGAACTTTTTGCAACTCCAAGCGATACAAACACAAATTTTAGATATCCTGCCGATCTTGGCACAACAACTTATGTAAATTCTAAGAATCATTGGGTAACATTTACAATGTACGATGTTCAACCCGCTAATTATAACAATACACAACAAGTTTCAATATCAGGAACAACAACAGGTCTTGCAGGTGTTGCTTTATTGGGTACTGTTGCAGCAAGCAGTGCCGCTGGCGCAGCGGGTAATCTAATCGTCACTGGCGGAAAAAATTATGCAGTTGGTGCTGCTTTAGGTGCTATTACTGGTGCAGGCAAAGCAACTCCAGCTGCGTTGGGAATTACTGCACTAGCATCTGGATTAAAAATAAATGCACCAATACAGTATACCGGTTCAACAATTTCTTTATATATGCCAGATACTTTAGCTGTATCTTATTCATCAAATTATGAAGAAATGAATCTATCTAAAGATTTAGGTGCTCTTCCTGCAACGTTAAGAGCAATAGATTCTTCAGTTAATAGTGGAATTACTGATTTTAGTAAAATGTTTTCAAATCAAGGAAATGATTCAAGTACAAGAGCAGGTTTATTAGCAGCAGCTACGAATTTAGGCTCTGCTGGTGGGGTTAATTTAGAAAATGTTGCAACATTAATGCTTAAAGCGCAAGGTCTTGCAATCAATCCACAAATTCAAATGATATATCGAGGCACTGGTCTTAGAGAATTTCAACTACAATTCACATTTACTCCTAAGTCGTTAGATGAAGCAATGACTGTTAATAGTATCATTAATCAATTTAGATTTTATTCATCACCATCACTATCAACTGAAGGCAGTTCTGGTACTGGGCAACTAAGTATGTTTTTAGTTCCACCAGCACAGTTCAGAATCCAATTCTTTATAAATGGTAGTGAAAGTCAGATATTGCCAAAATATGGAAATTGCGTACTGACTTCAATGGATGTCAATGACGCACCTAATGGATTCGCTGCTTACACTGATGGATCAATGGTTCAACGAGTATTGAATTTGAACTTTAAAGAACTTGATATTCTTACTAGAGATTATTTTAGTCAGACTGGTGCAGAAAATTCTCAAATCGGAAGTAATTTAGAAAGAAGATAATGTTATATTTTAAATCATTCAATAAAGTAATATCTACAGATTATAAAAATAATTTAATATTATTAACTAATCTTTTACAAAGAGTTGAAGTCATACCTCAATTATTGAGTAATCCTTTAATTTTTTATAGCTATGATATACAAGAGGGCGATACGCCAGAGATTATTGCAAATAAGTATTATGGCGATCCTTATAGATATTGGTTAGTACTTTTTGCAAATCAGATTATGGATCCTCAATGGCAATGGCCACTGACTTCACAACAATTCAGTCTATATTTAAATGACAAGTATTCATCTGTCGCTGGCATCAATACTGTTCTCTCATATACACAATCTACAATATATCAATATAATAAAACGATTACAACAACAGATAGTATTAGTTCAAATACAACATCAGTGACTATAGTAGTAGATCAACCGACATATTTACTCACACAAACTGGAACGACAACACAAACATTCTCAGACGGTAATTCAGTAACAGAAACGATTACAAAAAATCCAGTAAGTATATATGACTATGAAATTAGTGTGAATGAAGCAAAAAGAAATATTCAATTAATTAATAAAAATTATGCTTCAGATTTTGAAAAACAATTACAATCTTTGTTAGGTACGTAAATTGAGTTCTTCTACTGGTATTTTAAATTCGAAAGACTATACACTAAGTAATTTATTGTTACTTAGTCCAGTTGCAACTTTTGATTTATCTCCTATGATGATTGAAATTGCATACACTGAAGATATATTCGATAATTCTTGCTACGGATACGTATTAGTAAGTGAAGCGTCTGGATACATTGAAACGTTGGCATTATCAGGTAATGAATTTCTAAGATTAACTTTCAGTAAAACTGGCGACAATAGTAATCAAATCGATAAAGTATTTCGTGTATATAAAGTCGGAAATAGAAAGCCAGAAGGCACAATGTACAAAGAATCGTATGTTTTGTATTTTTGCTCTGAAGAATTAATGTTATCATCACAATATAAAATTTCAAAAGCATACAAATCATATGCTGTTTCTGATATTGTTAAAGACATTTTAAATACATATTTGAAAATTCCAACAAATAAAAATGGAGTAATAGAAACAACATATGGACAATATGATTTTGTGTTGCCGACAATATCTCCATTTGACGCTATAAATTGGTTAACAAATTACGCAAGAACTAATCCAACAAACGGTGCTGGATCAGATATGTTGTTTTTTGAAGATAAATTTGGATTTAATTTCAGATCGCTTCAAACATTAATGAAACAGCCATCATATTATACGTACACATATAAGCCTAAAAATATTAATTCAAACGATCTGAATTCTGATGCATATAATGTGATAACGTATGAAATATTAGATTCTTTTGATACACTTGATGGAATTCATTCTGGAATATTTGCGAATCAACTGATATCTATAAATCCATTGACAAGAACAAGATTAGTCACAAATTTCGATTACAATCTTTACACTGGCGGTCAAGCTGGTCAATTTGGCTCTGGAAGTATGTTGACAAATCCAACGTTTGGAAATCCACCAACATCAATCACACAAACAACAACACAAGGCAAATTATTAAATAATAGTCCAATCATTAATAATTTCGCTAATAGAAATGGTGATGCGTTGACGCAAACGCCACAGGCACTTTTAAAACTTGTATTTTCAAACACAAACTCAAATCAAAATTCTTATGTTGTTCAAGGACCGCCGAACTCTGGTGGTAATGACATCTTTGCAGAAACTTACATACCATACAGAACTGCTCAACTAGGATTAGCAAATTACACTAGAGTTAGATTATCTGTTCCTGGTGATCCTGGTCTAACGATAGGAAGAGTTTTGACATTCAATTTGATGTCGAAGCAACCAAATAACACAGAACTAGATAAATATTATTCTGGTAATTATTTCATCACAGGCGTTAAACACTTGATTGGTATTACTGAATATAAAACAATTTTAGAAATAACAAAAGAAAGCGTAACAAATGCATATCCAAACGTAGACAATAGTTCTACATTATATCAAAATACAGTAAAAGGAATTATACAATGAGTAAAGTTGTAAATAATTTTGCAGGTTTAAATGGTTTCGTTTACTGGGTCGGAGAAATACGCAATCGTGTAGATGAATTAGGTCTAAGTAGATATCAAGTTAGAATATTCGGTTGGTATGGCGACTCGATACAAGATTCTGATTTACCTTGGGCACAAGCGATGATTGCCGCAAATTGCTCTAAAACTTTTGAACCGATGGCACTTGGTTCATGGGTCCTTGGATTTTTCATGGACGGAGAATCTGGTCAATTTCCTATAATAATGGGTGTTCTTCCCGGCGTTAGTCAAGTAAATACTGGCATAGGATCGAATAGCAAAACAGTTACTACATCGGTTACTAATCAGTACACGAGTTAAAGGTATAACATGGCAACTATAGTTAATGCTGCAAATACAGAAACAAATTCAAATAGTTTCAATAGCATATACGAAACAGAATATCCTACAGTCAGAAATATTGGTGACGGTGTTGTTATTGGCGACGCAACTGTTCCGAAGTTAGCCAGAGGAATAACAGACAATACTGGCATCGCTTTTTCTAATTCAAATGTTTTTCATATATGTGAACCATTTGGCGTAACAGCAACAAAAAACACATCTAGATATATTTTGGATCCAAATAATAATGTTGTTAAATTTCCAAATGTTGGTTTGGGTGTTCCCGTTTTAAAAATGAATATATTACTAAAAAGTGCTACTGTTCAGAAAATTATTTCTGATATTAGATCAACAATAGAAAATGCTTTAGGTTCAGTCAGTCCAATACTACAAGCAATTCAAGCTGCGGGTGCTTACATTGCAAATATACTAAAAACTGTAAATTATATTTTAAAGGTATACAACACAATTGTAGCAACTGTAATTATCGTAGAGCAATATATTAATACTATAATTAATTTTATCGCTTCGCTACCAATAGTAATAGCAAATGCTATGGCAGAGTGTGTTACTTTACTCGCTAATGCATTAACAGGCGCATTAACTGGTTCACTAAACATAAACACTGGCGGTTTACTATCACAAGTACAACAACTGTCAACAAATATATCAACAGCAGTTTCGTATACAAATCAAGCTGCAACTGGTGCTACCAATGTTGCAAACAATCTATCTTCTTTAGGTAGCAATTTAAGCAATAACGTCACATTAGCAGTTTCGACTGTACAGAATACGTTGACTAATGCACAAACTTCTTATACACCAACAGTTCTAGTTAAGGTAGTTTAATAATGATTCAAGCTCCAGCGGGAAGTATATGGTACACAGACCAAATAGAAATAGGTAATTATCCATTCATTAATGTAAAACAAAGTGAATCTGGTCATTTTCTATTAATGGACGACACACCAAGTAAAGAACAAATATTATTACAACACGGAAAAACAGGAACATTTATTCACATGAAACCCAACGGCGATTGTGAACAAAGAATTTATGGTAATAATTTTTCAATTATTGTAAATGATCAAAACGTAGTAATACAAGGCATCTGTAACATAGAAGTTCATAGCGATTCTAAACTACACGTTTACGGAGATTCCAATATTCAAATAGATGGTTCTTTATATGCTACAGCGGGCGCAGATAGCTATGTACACGTTGAAGGTGCTTTGGATGTATCTTCTACTGGCGGAGTTACTATTTCTGCTGGTGGCGTGGTTCCAGGCGTTTCTAATGATATCACGCTAATTACTGGTGGAGTAGTAAACGTTAAAGGCGATTTAAATGTAAGTGGTGGAATTACAGCGGGAGCAATATCATCTAATGCTGGAATAACAGCAGTCGGAAAAGTGTTTGCAACTGGTGGATTAGAAACACTCGGTGGTGCTAATATTGGTTTTTCTACACCAGGACCTATTATACCGAACGGTGCTGTAACAACAACAACTAGTGTAATTTCACCTTTAACATCTTCATCAGTACATCAAGGCGGTGTCGTTTCTGATATTTTTGGACCTACATCTATTATGCGTTTATTTGACGCAATTCATGATCACGTTGCACCATCAGGCGGTGGACCTACAACACCAGCACCGCAAAGTGCATATTAAAATAGGATTTTATAATGGGCGTTTTTAATAATTTTAATTACAGTTTTAATAGTTCAAGATTCGGTTCATTAATTAATATATCGTCTAATCAAGCAAATACTTTAAATTTAGTATCAAACAATACAAATTTTTCTGCTTGGCAAATAAGTGATCTTGCAAATGGTTCAATTATTCGAACTAACTATTTTCAAAATCCAACAATAACATATTGTACTCAAATGTCACCGAATTTGATTTCAATAAGTGCAACTGCACAATATATGTCAAATAGTAACACTTCTGGATCATCACCTGCTGTAGCAAATGCGGCAGCTTATCTAGCAAATACAGCAAATGCATGTATTATAGAAGTTTCAAACTTCGGTTCACACACAAATAATATATCCGGCGTTTCTGCAAATTCAGGTAGCTACACTATACCTACATACACAATGATTATAGGTATGGGTTCTCAATTGACAATGTTATTAAATAAAACTGATGGTATAGCAAATTCAATTTCGACATTAGGCTGTATGACCAGTTTGTTTATTAATGATATTTTAGCATCTAACACATTAACAATTTCAAATTCAGCAAATGTTATTATTTCAGGAAATACAGCAAATACATTAACAGAAAATGTAATTTATTCAATTGCAAATAACATTGCTAATGTACAAACAACGTTATATAACAGTAGAGTTCAAGACTGGAATTTTTATAGTACAGGAATGACAACTTTGCAAAATTATATGTTTTTAAATTCTTTTAGTAATATGGGCAACACACAAACTGGCTTAATTAACAATGTAATAGGTACGCCGAGTTTGATAGCAAAAATAGCAGCAAATTCTGCAAATAGCTCACATTAACGTTAATAAATAATACATGGCTACATTAAATAAAATATATTCCGATCTAGACTTAACCTTTAACAAAGTTCCTGTTACGGGCGATGTCGCTATGAAATACGACGATCAAGCTGTTATCAAATCAGTCAGAAATCTTTTATTAACAAATACTTACGACAGATTGTTTCAGCCACAAATAGGTTCAAATGTAACAAAATTATTGTTTGAAAATATTGATCCTTTGACTGCTTCGCTATTGCAAAATGAGATAACAAATACTATCAAAAATTTCGAACCAAGAGTTTCCATTCAATCGATTGTTGTTCAACCAAATATAGAGCAAAATGCTTATAATGTATCTTTGACGTTTTTTATAGGTAATAATTCTTCACCGACAGCGGTTAACTTACTTCTACAGAGATCAAGGTAATGTCATCTTCTAATACAAATATACAAATTACTGATTTAGATTTTAGTAGTATTAAGCAAAACTTTATTAATTATTTGCAATCACAATCCACATTCAAAGATTACAATTTTAGTGGTTCTAGCCTATCTGTTTTATTAGATGTTTTAGCATATAATACACAATATAATGCATTTTATTTAAATATGGTAGCAAATGAAATGTTCTTGGATTCTGCAATTCAAAGAGCATCTGTTGTTTCACATGCAAAATTATTAAATTATACACCACAATCTGCAATCGCACCAACTGCAATTATTAATTTTCAAGCAAATGGCGTAGCAAATTCATCGTTCACGTTACCAGCATATACAAATTTTATGTCGCAAGCAGTTGGTGGTGTAAACTACAACTTTGTTACAACAACTTCATATACTGTCAATACAGCAAATAATGTTGCTTCTATCAGTAACGTAATATTGAAACAAGGTAATCCTACAACATACTCGTATACTGTCAATAGCACAACAAATCCAACGTATACGTTTCAAATACAAGATGCTAATGTAGATACATCTACGCTACAAGTTGTCGTTCAACAATCGTCATCTAACACAAGTTATACTGTATATTCATTAGCAACAAATTATTTAACGCTTAATAGTTCATCTAAAGTATATTTTTTACAAGAAAGTACAACAAGTGGATATTATGAAATTTACTTTGGTGACGGTATATTAGGAAATAAATTATCTGATGGTAATATCGTTAGTCTTTCATATATTTCTACAAGTGGAACTTCTTCTGCTGGAGCAAATAACTTTGTATTGATGGATTCACTACAAGGTCTGACATCTTATAATATCACACCAGTTACTTCAGCATCAAATGGTTCAGCAAAAGAATCAATTTCTTCTATTAAATTTAATGCACCTAAATCATATTCTGCACAAAATCGTGCAGTTACAAAAGACGATTATATAACATTAATTCAACAAAATACAGTTGGATTAACTTTTGATGCAGTTAATGTCTGGGGTGGCGAAGAACAAGCTATTCCACAATACGGTAAAATATTTGTAGCAGTTAAACCAACTGGCGGCTATACATTAACTGACAATCAAAAATCAGTTATTATCAATGATATCATTGCACCAATTTCTGTATTGACAGTCACGCCTCAAATTGTTGATGTTGATTACATATATCTTTTATTCGACGCAAATGTTATATATTATTCAAAAAATACTACATTAACATCGAGTCAAATTTCATCTTTGATTAATGCTGGTATTATAACATATTGCAATAATAATCTAAACACATTCAACTCAACTCTTGTTGCTGGCGGTTTAATTCAATATCTTCAAAGTTTAGACAGTTCAATTTATGCTGTAGATTTTGATTTATATTTACAAAAACGAATCATACCCCAATTGGGCGTAAAACAAACATACACTATTAACTTTAATAATCCAATTGAAAGAGGTGTTGGTGACGAAGCATTAACTATTACTCCTTCTTTTGCACAATACGACAGTTCTGGTAATTATTATCCAACTGTATATTTTGAAATTGCACCAGATTCAACAACAAACATTGATTCGGTAACAGTATCGAATGGTGGTTCTGGTTACGTAAATCCAACAATTACAATATCTGGTGATGGTACTGGTGCTAAAGCATATGCAACTGTAGTTAGTGGTGTTATTACTGCAATCACAATCACATCTGGTGGTTCTGGCTATACTCAAGCGTCTGTCGTTATTTCTGATATCTCTGGCTCTGGTGCTGTAGGTGTTGCAGTCATTCGTGGAAATTATGCAAATCTAAGAACATATTATTATGTGAATGGCGTTAAAAATATATTAACAAGTTATAGCGATACATCTAATGCAGGTACAGTAGATTTTGAAAATGGAATCGTTACACTGAATAATTTTAATCCTGTTCTTTTGAATAGTAGCGATGGCATTCTTCGTGTTAACGCATATGCATCAAACAGAATTGTTTCATCATCATACGACAAAATCATAACATTAGATTCAAATGATTCTTCTGCAATTACTGTTAACGTAACTACAAAATAATGTCATACATTAATAAAACATCGTTACTTGTTCCAAGTCAATTACCCGAATATATTCGAGACAATCCAGATTATCAAAATTTTGTATTGTTTCTTCAAGCATATTATGAATGGTTGGAACAATCTGGTAATGCAATATACGGTGCAAAGAATTTACCAAATTATTATGATATTGATTCCACAATGGATGGGTTTCTTCAATATTATAAGAATGATTTTCTTCCTTTCTTTCCTGAAAATGCGTTAGTAGATCAAAGAAAATTAACGAAAATTGCAAGTGAATTGTATAAGACAAAAGGAACTCCAGCGTCATATCAGTTTCTTTTTAGAGTTCTTTACAATTCAGACGCTCAAATATATAACGCAAAAGATTATATTCTAAAAGCATCTGACGGTAAATGGACAATCACTAAATTATTAAATTTATATACGTCTGATCCTAGATGGCTATCGACTACAAATTATAGAGTATTTGGTGAGACTTCTCAAGGTTACGCTACAATTTCTGGCGTAACAATTAGCAACAATACAACACAAGTGATTCTTTCTGGAATAGATAGAAATTTCACAACTGGCGAATTCGTTCGTGTTGTAGATAATCATAATGCTACAGTATTAATCAATTCAGCTAATGTTAGAGCGCAGATTCTAGGTGTTGTTTCATCTGTGACACCTGACCCAAATAATCCAGGTTCTGGCTATAATGTTGGCGATCCTGTAGTATTTTATGGCGGTCTAAATCCTGCTGTATCTAATCCAGTCGGTGCATCGGGTTACATTTCATCTGTAACAAATGCAAGTATCACTAATGTTACTCCTGTTTACAAAGGTCAAGGTTATCGCTCAGGTAGCTACACACAGATCAACGTCATTTCTGGTTCTGGTACAGGTTCAAATGCAAACGCTCTACTTACTACTCTTGATTCAACACCATATTACGTTTACTTAGTACCAAATGATACTATTGCATCTAAAGCATCGCTTTCAATAAATTCTGTTTCGTATGGTTTTGCAAACTTAACTAACGCAAATGCAAATACAAAATTAGTTAATGCATTGACATTTCCAATATTAAATACTTTTGGTATTTCTGCTACAACAATCACATCTGGCGGTTCTGGCTACGACGCTACAACAAGTGCAAATGCAGTTGGATATTATTCAACTGATATTTCTACATTAGAATCATTACCTTCGATGGGTATTCTTGGACCAGTTCTAATTACGTCTGGTGGTTTGAATTATCAAATAAATGATAAGATTGTCTTTTCTGGTGGTTCTGGATACGGCGCATATGCAAATGTAACTTCTGTTGCAGCTAATGGCGCAATTCAACAAATCACATACGTTTCTGATCCTACTGGAAACACAAAGTATCCTCTCGGTGGAATGTCATATCAAAATGGTTTGCCTACTGTTTCTGTTAATACAGCAACGGGATCTGGTGCTTCATTATATGTTCCGGGATTAGTTGGCGGTGATGCAACATTCTCATTATCCTCAACATCATACGGTCAAGTAACACAAATAACATTAACAAATGTAGGTAAAGATTACGTTTCTACTCCTAACGTATCGTTGCGTGTAGAAGATTTATTAGTTTCAAATGTTTCTTTAAGTAACAGTCCAGCAAAAGGTGACTTATTATATCAAGGAACTTTATCTAATCAAACATTTTTTGCGAATGTAGATTCTATTTCATATTATTCTGCAAACAATTACAACATAAGAGTGTACTATTACAGTGGTACTTTCAACAACAACGGCTCAATATACATAGCAAGAAGTGGTGTTGACATTGGTGCAAATCTTTCATTAGTACAAACAACATCTGGAATTTATACAACAGGAAGAAAGATTTACGGAAATGGATCAGCCAAAGCAACTGTAAATTTCAGCAATGGTGTTCAATACGGAGCAGGCTTTTATCAAAATTCTGATGGACAGCCATCTGCATACTCTTTGTTAGAAAGTCAAAATTACAACAATTATGCTTATATTTTACAAGTAGAACAAGCACTAGCAAATTACGCAAACACAGCATTGGCATTCTTACATCCTGCTGGTATGAAATACAATGCTTACAATCTACTGAAAAATAATGTTTCTTTTCATGGTTCAATGACAAGTGAATATTTGAATTTGAATAAACTAGGCTATCTATTAAGTAACTATAATTATGTTGCAAACGTAGCATCTGGATCATCAAATACGATCAATTTTACAAATTTAAGTGGTTCAAACGTAGCAAACGTCGTTGCCGCAAATTCTTTTTTGACAATATATACAAACGGGATCCCATTTTATTCAAATGTAAAATCAGTCACATCGAATAGCATTACCTTATTTGATAACTGGATAACATCAGTACCAAATGTTGCAATTGCTACAGCAAACGCTAATTCAACAATCATAAATATCAATAGCATCACGAACACATGGAACGTTGCTACTGGTAATACAGTTTCGTATTTTAGTGATTTTATGCACGTTTACGACTCAGTTTCATTTGATGGCGTTAATTATAAACAAATCGTTCACGTAGATCAGCATGGTCTTGGAACAACAATTACAGTAAATTCTGCTTATTCTTCAGCGCAAACAGGGTATCTATCTTTTACACAAAACACAAATACAAGTAATGTTTGGGTATCTGGAATTGTACAAGTTGTTGAAGTTGTTGACTTATTAGCAGAAAACGGATCGATAATTATAACCGAAGATGGTAGAACACTTCTATTAGGATAACAAATGAGTACAGTAAAAGTTTCAGGCTTAACACCTAGTTACAATTTAAATGCAAATCCAGCACAATCGCTGTTTCTCACAACAGACTTAGGTGCAAATAATTCATTTAGTATTAGTGGTGCCGCTCTAGGTTCAACATTATATGCAAACAATCAACTTATCGTTGGTTCATTGGGTGCAAACATTGCTGGTAATCTATACGCAACAACAATCACTACGGCTAAAGGTTCTGGCCAAAATCTAATTATTGATCCTGACGGTCTAGCAGACGTTATTATCACAAATCAAACAGAAGTCTTTATTCAAAGTACTTTTGCTTCCAATTCAACAAATACTGGTGCTTTGGTAGTTTCTGGTGGTGTAGGTGTTGCTGGTAACGTTTATGCAAATACAGTTTATTCAAACAATCTGCAAGTTTTGACTTCAGAACCTATTGCTCAAGCGGCATTTAATCAAGCAAACACAGCAAATTTAATTGCCAATACAGCACTACAAAATACATCAACAATTACTGCTAATAGTAATCTGATCATTCCTGGGACATTAACTGTTTCGGGAAATGTCGTTTCTCAAAATAGTTACATTCAATTCAATAATTCATCATTTAATCCAAGCAATGCATTTATACAAATAACGGCAAGTAATAACTATTCTACATTTGCGCCATCTAATACAAATTATATGTTGCAAATTACAGGAAAAGCAAATTCTACGACTAGGGTTGTAATTGATAGTTTTGGACAAAATACATATCCAGTAATTATTGGTCGTATGGGTCGTGGTTCTGTAACTGCTCCCACAGCAGTTCAAATAAATGATGTAATGATGCGTATTACTGGTAGTGGGTACACAGGAACACAATTTCCATCATCATCGCCTACGAAAATTGATTTTGTTGCGGCAGAGAATTTTAGTGATACTAACAGAGGTACACAGATTCAATTTTGGAATACACCAGTAGGATCGAATACTTTAACACAAGTAGCATCATTTAATGCTTTATCGGTATCATTTTCTGGGTATGTAAATCCACAAAAAGGATTTGTTTACACACCACTAGTTTATCCGGCGGCACAGACAGCAATAACAATCGATTTTTCAAATAATGCATTAGTTCGTGCCCAGACATCAACAGGTTTAGTTGTTACTCTTTCCAATTTGTTGGCTGGCAAAGAAGTTCTTGTTTGGATTACAAATACAGCAGGTACCAGTCAAACATTTACTCATGGGGTTTCTGCATTAAATTCAACTGTTAACGCCACAACATATGCAATACCATCAACTTCAACAATTTTAGCGAGATATATGAGCATCGACGGCACTACACAAAATACATTTGTTGCTGTTACACACGCTTAATAAATAGAACATGGCAAATACAGTTAACGGAATTCTTACAACATACGCTTCGACAGTAGAAGTTGAATTAACATATTTCTTTGTTAATACTGGAACTGGCTACACACCCAATGTAAATTCTACATCATATTTTTTCTTGGGTAAACCAGATTCATGGCCCGATGATGTAAATATTCCCACACCAAATCAATCTCAATCATATGTTAAACAGACATTTAAGCATATGTTTGCGGCTAAACTATTGACAACATCTAATATGTGTCCAGTAGTTCCTCGTATCGATTGGACATCAGGCAATGTATACACGCCGTATACTGATTATAATGACATGTTTACTGTTGATTCGAATGGTATCATAACACAACAATTTTATGTTCGTAATAATTACGATCAAATTTTCAAATGCTTATCAAATGCAAAAGGTGCTCCGTCTACTGTTCAACCAGTTTTACAAGCAGGTGTATTAAATTCATCTAATACATTATATCTTGCAGACGGTTACAAATGGATTTATGTCACAACAATCGATAAAGGACTGAAAAAGAACTTCTTTGATAATAATTGGATTCCTCTCGCTGTAGGAAATAACACACCAAATCCGTTATTCACAGCAAAAATGGGTTCAATCGATGCAATCAACGTAACAACTTCTGGTAACAGTTATTCGAATGGATTTACAACAACTGCTGTTACTGTAACAGGTGACGGAACTGGTGCAACAGGCTATGCAAACGTAACAAATAATATTGTTGTTGATGTAATTATGACGAATACAGGAAATAATTACACATATGCAAACGTAGCGATATCGCCAACAATTGGTTATTCTGGCTCTGGCGCAACAGCAAATGCTATTATTTCACCTATCGGCGGTCACGGAATCGATCCAGTTTCTGAGTTAGGTTGCAATCACATCATGGTAAGTGCAGAGTTCTATGATTCTGAAAGTTGTAATGTTCCAACAAATATTTCATATCGTCAGTTAGGTATCATTGTAAATCCTACACTAAAAGATGGAACCACTCCAACAGCCAGCATATATAATACAAGTGATTTAGCAACAGTATCAGTTGGTTCTGGTTTATTTTCATCAGGTGAAACTGTTTATCAGGGTGCTTCACTCTCGACAGCTACATATACTGCAACAGTTTGTTCTTTTGATTCAACAAACAACGTAATTTCGCTAATAAATACATACGGAACACCAACTTTAAGTTCTGCAATTTATGGAAACACTTCTGGTGCTTCAAGAGTATTATTACAATATAACGCTACAAATTTCAACGTCGGCTCTGGTTATATGATGTATTTCGAAAATAGACAACCAATACAAAGATCAGCCGGCGGTAACGAACAACTAAGACTAATTTTACGATTTTAAGGTAAATTAATGATTAATTACGCAACGGCACCTTTTTTTGATGATTTTGATCCAACAAAAAATTATCATCGCATTTTATTCAAACCTGGTCAAGCTGTTCAAGCTAGAGAATTGACACAATCACAAACGATTCTTCAAAATCAAATTTCTCAGTTT
>Ga0208616_1000093_pt1 | contig 32143 bp, 48 predicted proteins | sample CryBogCBE16Oct07_FD_184575 | JGI IMG/M metagenome (GOLD analysis project Ga0208616, IMG submission 184575) | Freshwater microbial communities from Crystal Bog, Wisconsin, USA - CBE16Oct07 (SPAdes) (version 2) | ecosystem: Environmental > Aquatic > Freshwater > Lake | place: Crystal Bog... | reverse complement strand
GAATATATGCTAATAATTTTAATACAGATAAATTAGATGGAACTGGTCCATCAGGATTTAATATTTTTTCTTCTGGATTTACAAAATATTATACTTTTTGGTTTGATTTTATTGGAGGTAGAACAGGTCGTATACGTTTTGGTATGGGTACATCTATTGGTCCTCAAATTTGTCACGTACAGAGTTACACAGGTGCTATTAATTCAACTGTTCCTTTTATAGCTGATAATAGCTTACCTCTACGTCGTGAAATATTCAACGGATCTTCAGGATCATTTACAACTACTGCGCCAACATATAATATGTCAGGTATTTCTTTTCAGGCAGAAGCACCTTCAGCATTCAATCCTTCGCCAACAACTGGTTACAATGCTAACGGATACGTACCCAGCACAACAACATTGACTCCAATTATGTCTATTGGATTAAGATCAGGCGCTCCATTTAATGGGTCTGATATTTCTCCTGGGGAATTTAACCTTGTTGATATTAACAATCAGGGCAAAAACGCAACTGCTGCTACCTTCTTATACACAGTAGTATATAATGCCAACGTAAATGGAGCAGCTATATACTCAAACACTTCAGCTAGCGTTAATGCAAATACTGGTAGATCATCTCAAATATGGGCTTGGCCAAATACGGCAACAGTAACAAATGGAATAACTTTATTGTCGGGCATCACCCAATCAGGTGGTACAAGTGTTGCTTTTGACGGATTACCACAAACTTATAATATTGGCTCTGATATTAACGGGTATCCTGCTACACTTACCTTATGTCTAAAACAATTAGCTGCTGGTGGTTCGACAGCAAACGTAGTCGCATCTTGGAACTTTGTTGAGCAATTATAATGAAAAATTTTACGTCTTTTGTTGAAGAAAAAGTAAAACTAGTTCAAGAGCATTTGCGTTATAGTAAAACAGATCTTGAACCTATTATGAGCAAAGAAACTTTAGATTATCATTTTGATGGATTAGCATCAAAATATGTTGAACGTTATAATACAGGTGAAGGTGATCCTGATTTTAATTTTGGTGGAGCTATTTTACACAATTTATATTTTGCACAGTTTTGTGAACCAAATAAATCTAATTTTACAGGAACTGCTAAAGCTAAAATAGAAGATAAATTTGGTTCTCTTAGTAAAATGCAAGATGCTATTGAAGAACAAGCTATGAAGATTCAAGGTTCAGGCTGGATTTATCTTAATGATAATTGTGAAATTAACATTATTCATAATCATGAATATCATTCAAATATGAAAATAATGTTACTTATTGATTGGTGGGAACATGCTTGGGCTTTAGATTATCAGGCTAATAAAAAAGAATATTTAAAAAATATCTATAAAATAATAGATTGGTCAATAATAAGTTCTAGATTTATTTCTGTATTAAAAGAAGATGCTCCTCCACAAAATATTTTAAAAAATCCAAGTATGATGCATAATAATAAACTTGAAGCATATGCTGCTGCTAAAAAAATGGCATCTCAACAAGCAAATCCAAATGATAGAGCTTATATTTTAACTTATAAATATTATAAACATTCAAATACTAAACAATTTATTGTTGTATATAATAGAAGTTTATTAAGCCAAGCACCAAATTGGCAAGAACTTGGATATAAAATAATCGGATGGGTCTCACAAAATGATGGTTCGGTTATTCTTACACCTAGTGGAAAATATATAAAAGGAGATCCTAATGAGCAAACTGACTGATGCATTAAAAGTAGTATTAGCTGATACATTTGCATTTTATTTAAAAATTCATAATTATCATTGGAATGTCACCGGTCCAGATTTTTATGAATATCATATTTTCTTTGAAAAACTTTATACTGAAGTTTTTGAAGCGGTTGATTCAGTAGCCGAGCATATTAGATCTTTAGATGAATATGCACCAGGTTCATTAAGTAGATTTTCTGAATTGACAACTATAGCTGATGCCAAGACTGTCCCAGAAGGATTAAATATGGCTAAACAGCTATTAAATGATAATGCAAAGGTCATTGAATCTTTGAAAAATGCTTATCTTATTGCAGAAGAAATGCAAGAAATTGGAGTTAGTAATTTCTTACAAGATAGAACAGATATTCATAAGAAACATGCATGGATGCTTAGAGCAACTATCAAAGACAGAATTTAATAAATAAGAAGAAGTATTTTTTAGGAGATTTCAATGAAAGTTTATCACGAAGAATTTGGTGAAGGCCAAATCATCAATTCCACAGAAGTATTAGACGAAGCTGGTAATATTCTATATGTAGATGTTATGTTCGAGCATGGCGTTGAATTAAGTGTAAGTTCTGAAGAGCTTTCAGAACTTTCTAAAGAATTTTATGCAGCAGCCGCTAATCATGATGCAAAGCATAAACAAAATCTTTATGGAACAAAAATGACAAAGGCTGGTGCAAAACCTGCTAAATTACAATTTCATAAAATTCCAGAAACACAAAAAGAAGAAGCCATTTCTGAAAAGCTAACAAAAGATATGTCTGCTGCTGATGTCATCGATGACTTTGTTCATTCAGATGATCCTAAGTTTAAAGGCAAATCAAAAGAAGAACGTAAGAAAATGGCTCTAGGTGCTTATTATTCAATGCATCCAGAACTAAAGAAAGAAGAAGTAGAACTTGAAGAAGATGTATATCCTCTTTGGGGAATGGGAATTAATAAGTTCCGTTCTTTTATTGAAGAAGAAGATACTCCAGTAAAGCGTGGTCGTGGGCGTCCTATGGGTTCAAAATCTTTTGGTGCTGCTAAAAGAGCCGGAATGTCATCTACTGAAGCAGGTGGTCCATCAGAACCTCCATCATTTACAGATCAGCTTTTAAAAGCTGCCGATAATAGAGATGGTGGTCATGTAAAATTTGATAATGGAAAAACTCATCATATTCCTCGTCCACATGCTATTGCTGCTATTCATCATTTAGGTAAGCCAGAAAAGCCAGCCGAAAAAGAAGAAATGCGAAAGCATATGGGTGCTTCTAAAGAAAATTTTGATTCTATAAGAACTAGTGGTGGTAAGATTCCATCAAAAGCTCCAGCATATGATCCTGATGCAAGAATTAAAGCTAGAACAAAAAGCATTGTTGGTGAAGGAAAAGAACTTTCAGCTAAACAAAAGAAAATTGCTGCATTAGCTCCTCCAGCAGATGAAATCGATGCTAAAGATTTAGAAATTCTACGCAATAAAAAGAAAGCTATGAAAGAAGAAACTGAATCAAAAACTTCAGTATATACAGAAGCTAATCGATATCGCGCAGTAGAATCAGCTGTTCGTGAAATCATGTCTAAAAATCATGATATTCGAGCAGAAGCTAAAGAGGCTGAATGGAAGCGCAATAATCCAGGTTTGGTTAAGGACTAATACGTGCCAGTTGTAGCACATAATATTGTTATATTAAATAGTCAGGAAGCGGTACCTAAGATAAAGCACGATGAATCTGTGCATCTGAAAGTATCCGCTCCTCCTGTTGTAAATATTGCTACTGATGTAGCTGTCATGCATAATCCAGATGTTGTTTTGAAACCATCTGAATATGTTTCTCAGATGTTTCGTATAAATAAATAAAATAATCATTCTTTAAGGAGATAAGAAATGCCATTATGGAGAAGCACTGACAGCGCAAATGGTGCACCAAAATTTCTAGGTGTACTTGCTAAGGATAAGTCCTATGCGCAGGTTGCAAACGTAGTAACTACCGGTACTTTTACACAAGGTAGTAATGTCATTAGTTCATTGGCAACTACTACAGGCGTCAATATCAATCAATTAATTAGTTCAAGCACAGTTTTAGCTAACGTATCACCTGGTGCTATTGTTACTGCTGTAATCAATTCAAGTGCAGTTCAAATGTCTCAAACATTTGCTGGCACAACTGCTACTGGTGCTGCAGTTACTTTCCAAAATGATGGAGTCAGAGGATATAATCTTTATCAAAATACAACTCCTGGCGCATTTATTAATAATATGACAGTTGGACTTTGGAATCTTTTAAATATTCCAAATTATGTTACAATTACTGCAAATACTATTTCTGGCAATAACATTCTAACTAATCCAACTGCCGGATTTTCAAATACTCAAACAGGAGCAGTTACTCAAAGTAATAATATAATGATTGTTACTTCAACTGCAAATATTATTCCCGGTCAAGCCATCTATTCAACTGCCGCAAATACTACTGGTGGTTCACCCGTTTGGGCAAATAACGTAGCTGTTGCTAATGTTATTAATTCTACTGCAGTTCTATTATCTGCACCATCAACATTAACCAATGCTGCAGCATCATTCTACTTCTCAAATATTGCTCCAGGAATGATTGCAGCTGGTAATAATTTACCAGCTTTATCTTCAAATACTGGAACATATTCAACTGCAGTTACTACAATTACTGGTACAATTTCAAATGGTACTATTGGATCAAATGGTAATATTCTAAATGTTACAGCTTTTACTGGTCCTCCTCTTGGCATTGGTCAAGAGTTATTGGCCAATTCCACACTTGCAATTGCTAATGGAACATATGTTGTTTCTTCAACTGCAACAAATGGTATTGGTAACTATGTATTGAGCTCAAATTCAATCTCTAATGGTGCATCTGGTGCTGCTATTTCAATGTCTACAGTAATTCCAAAAGTGGTTTCAGTTAATGCTACAGCAATTGTTCTTTCTGCAAATGCTTATGCTATTGGTTCTGCTACCGGTAATACTGTAACATTCTCAACATATGAAATGACGGCTTCAAATGTTGGTGCTACATCTGCAGGTTGGGTTGAAGTAAAATATGGCACAGGTCCAGTAGCTAGCTTTGGTGTTAATAGCACAGCTACTTCTGGATATTCAAATGGTGAAACTGTAATCGTTTCTGGTGGTACTGCCAATGCTCTTGGAGTCATCACTACAAATACAGGTTCTGGTCAAGTTGGTGCAAATATCGCATCAATTGCAGTAGCATATCCTGGTTCTGGATTTACAAACTCATCTTCATTAACCTATACATATCAACATCAACTTCATCTAGCTAACGTTACAATTTCTGGTTCACCTACTGGAGCGTTTGCTAATGGCGATACTATCAATGTAACTTGTACATATCCACTAGCAAACATAACCGGCTATATTACTGGAACTATTCTAACTGTTACCAATAATCAGACTGGAACGTTATCTGTTGGAAATATTCTTAAAGGTGGTGCTACATTTACTGCCAATCTAATCAATGGAAATAATCAGCTAACTAATCTATCTTCAAATGCTGGTATTATTCCTGGTCAGCTTATCACATCAACAACTTCAGGTATTGCTACTGGAACAGTAGTTACTTCAGTTAATTCTACTGTCGTAGTTATGTCTTCACCTTTTACAGGAACAAATACTACTAGTGCATCAGTAACAACAGCTATTGCATCAAATACACAGATTCTTTCACAGCTAAGTGGCTCATCTGGAGGTAATGGTACATATGCACTATCAACCTCTCAGTTTGTTGCTAATTCTGCTAACGTATTCAATAATTTTGTGTCTACTGGACAAATTGTTGCAGCTGTTGCTACAGTAGTTAACTCAGCCGCAGCAGTTGCAAATAACTTAGTCAATGTATCTTCAGTAGGATTGTTTACATCTGGCTTAACTGCAGCAAATCTAGTATTCACTTATTCAAATACTGGTGGTGGTACATATACTACTGGTTATACTTTTGGTGGATCATTTGCTACTGTCAGTTCTGGTGCTTCTGCAAATGCCGTCCTTGGTGGCCGCGCAAATCGCGTAACTTCAGAAACTATTGTTGCTCTAACTGGTACAAGTCCATATGTAACTGAAAACGCAGCAGATAATAATACTATACCTAATTCATAATTTTATTAAGAGGTTAATTCATGTCTAATGGTCCTAAAAAGATTACTGAACTTCCCATTGCTGGGTCATTTGCAAATACGGACCTATTAGTACTTGTTGGAAATACAGGAGCAACACCGACGACGTATTCTATTACTCCGGCGGTGTTGCTTTCTGGAACTTCTGGATATACTGCAAATAATACAAATTATGTTGGTAGTGTAACCGCCTCAAATGTAGTTTCTAATGCACAATTATCTGCTAATCTAGCAAATTATGCTTTATTAAGTGGAGCTGCATTTACAAATACTGTTTCTATTAGCAATACACTTTCTGTTGGAAATACATCAGCAAATGTATTCATTGGTTATAATTCAACAGATTTAACCATTGCTGAATTTTCTGGTACTTCTAATAATTATCAAGCCATGTTTATTAGAAATGCTAACTCTGGTACTCAATCATCAGCAGATTTAACAATATATAATGATTCATTTTCTACTACTGTAGATAAGTGGATTGATATGGGTATTGTAAGTTCTAATTGGTCAAATTCCGCATGGACTATTGGTAATGCAAATGATGCTTATGTATATACTGGCAATAGTAATCTAAGCATTGGTGCTAACGGTGCAAATTATATAAACTTTTTTACCGGCGGTACACTTATTACTAATGAAAGAATGCGAATTGATGCTACTGGAAATGTTAATATTGGAAATCAATCCAGTGGAGCAGCATCTCTTACTGTTGGAAATACAGTAACAAATGTTGTAATTAATTCTACATCAGTTTCAATTGGTTCTGCTACTGCTGCTGCCAATGGATTTGTTAATCTTCCAAATGGATTAAAGATGAATTGGGGATGGGTATCTTCAAATAGTAGTGTAGGTGCTGTAACATTTACTTCACCATTTACAACAAATGCATTTTCAATTACTGCTACAAGTAATACTGCTGTAGCAACATATGGCGCTGCAGTAACTGCATGGACAAAGAATGGTGCTACTATTTTGACTGCAAATATTGCATCTACCAATGTATTCTGGAAAGCCATTGGCCAATAACGATTAATTTAAATGTATGAAAAATTAGACGAAACCAATTTTTTACTTTATGCTGCTAGAAATTATGAAAATCCTCAATGTTATGATACATTAGAATTTTATGATGATCTAAAAAGATTTAAATATCTTAAACGATTATTTAATATATATGCTGAGACTAATGAACTTAAAGAACGGCTTATACTTAATCATATTATTATAATCTATAATGTCTTTGGAGTCATACCGGCTACAAGGATGTTATTTTTTAAATTATATGAATATAAAGAATATCTTAAACCATTCTTAGAACTTCTTAATTATATGCCTGATAAGATAATGAATATTGGGCTAAAAGGTGAAAATATAAATAATCAAGACATCTTTTCTGATGATAATATAACAGAGAAATTGAGGAGAATTTAATGAAAAAGTTTAAAGAATTTAAAAAAAATATGCCATGTTCAGCATGTAAAAAAATGGAATGCTCTTGTTCTAAGAAGATGAGCGAAGCTGTAGTAGATAAGACAGAAATTGGTTATAAAGGTGAAATGGCAATCTCACAATGTAAGCAAATTGAGCATCATTTAGGAGAACTTATGTCAGTGCTTAAACCTGATACTGATCTTCCAGAATGGGTTAGCAGCAAAATTACACTAGCAGCTGATTATGTTCAAACTGTATCTGATTATATGCTAACACACGAAGAACACTAATGCAAACATTTTCTATCTTTTGTGAAATGCTAAATGATTCAACTTCTGCTACAATTTGTGAAGTAGCAGAAGCTGGACTTGCGGCAAAAGCTAAAAAAAGCGGTATCTCAATTGATACACTTCGTAAAGTATATCGCAGAGGCGTTGCTGCATGGAATTCTGGTCATCGACCAGGAACTACTCCACAGCAATGGGGTATGGCTCGTGTGAACTCTTATATTACTCATGGTAAGGGAACATATGGTGGAGCTGATAAAGATCTTCATGAAGAAGAACTTTTAGAAGTAGCAAAAGATGAAGATACTGGATTATCAAAAAAATATGTTGCTGGTATAAAATCAAAATCAACAAAAGAAGCCAGAGCAGCACACTTTAGAAAAACTAGTAAGATGTCTGATAGTGATCCTGCCGCATATGAGCCGGCTCCTGGAGATGCTACTGCTAAAACCAAACCAAGCAAATATACTTTAAAATATCATCAAATGTTTGATGAGAATATAGATGAAGAGATTTATGAAGCATGCTGGAAAGGCTATAAGCAAGTTGGTGTTAAGAAAAAAAATAAAAAGATGGTACCTAATTGTGTTGAAGTTAGTGAAGATCTTTTAAATGAACGTGGTGAAGATTCTAAAGGATATAAGCGTTCTACTGAATCTGGTGCAGGTCTAACTCGTAAAGGCGCAAAGCATTTTGGTGTTAAGACTGCAGTCACAACTCCTCCAAGCAAATTAAAGCCAAATAGTAAAGCCGCTAAGCGTAGAAAATCTTTTTGCGCAAGAATGAGTGGTATGCCTGGTCCTATGAAAGATGAAAAAGGCAGACCAACTCGTAAAGCTATGTCACTTAGTAGATGGAATTGCCACTAATGAAAACGTTTAAAGATTTAAGATTAGAACTTCATGAAAGTAAAAATTTCAAAATTGTTTCTAATTCACCAAATAAACATTCAGTACATCATATAGTTTCTGGTAGAGTTAAGCCAAATCCTGTAGGAATTTTTACTACAAGAGATGCTGCAGAACGAGAAATTTCTCGTCGTGGTGGTAATTTACAAGAAGATGGCGCAGCACCTGGAGGAGCAGCGCCTGCAGCAGGACCTCCTGGTTCTGGTTCTTCTTCTGGATCTCCAACAAATAATACTATGGGCATTAAACCAAGTATAGACAATCCTCCAGTTTTTAAAACAAAATATAAAACTAAAAATGCAAAAGGTGTTAAAGATACAGCTAATGCATTAAGAAAAATGGTAACTGGAGTTAACGTTGAATAAGATTGTTTCTTTTATTTTTGGATTAATCTTTAAAAGCTTTTTTGGTGGTACCAGCAAAGCTATGAGCATTGGTATTATATGTGCAGTGTTGGCTGGAGTAGCTTCTGGTGGCTTCTTTATCTACCATTTAGGTTATATTGCTGCAGCTAATAAATGCCATGAGGCGGCCATCCAGTCACAATTAGAAGCAGAAAAACTTAAAGAAAAAAATCTTCAAGATCAAATAGCCGCAGGAACTAAAACAATTGTTGTAATAAATAAGAAGAAACAAGATATTCAGCAAGCTGCTGATAATGCAACAACGGTAGTCACAAATGAAATTAAAGACAATACTAGCTGCGATATCACTCCTGATGTTGTCAGCCTGCTCAACAATCTACGCTCCACCTCCGGTAGTCACTAAGTCGTGTCATCCACCGCAAGATTATATGCTTAAGTATTCTGATCTAAAATCACTTCCAAAAGGAAGTTTATCTGAAAAACAAATATTAGATCAATGGATTGTTGATACAAAAAGTTATAATAATTTAAATGTCGATCATAATGGATTGATCGATTGGGTCAACACTTTTTGTAAGTAGGAAAAAATGGCAGAAGAAATCGAAACAAGAGTAGCTATTCTCGAAAGAGATATTGATCAGATGACTGGTTTTTTTACAAAATTAGATACTACTATGGATAAGCTTTCTGATGTCTCATCTTCAATCAAAGAGCTTCTTGCTGTTCATGAAATTAAAATTTCTCAACAAGATGATATTACTTCAAATATTCATACAACACTTAAAGAAATTAAATCAGAAAATAAAATTAATCGTGAAGAATTAATTTCTATAAAGGATGCACTAGTGCGTCATAAGATGGGATTTTTAATAATTGGTGTTTTGATAGCATTTATTCTTTTTAAAATGGGAATTATTCCTTGGATGCCACCATTCTTAAATTAAGTTAAAAATACCTATTTACATTAAATCTATACCAATTATAATGAGTATATCAGTAATAATATAGGTATAGAGTATGAATACGGCTTGGATAGATACTAAGTATGCTGGATTGGTTTCTAGCCGGCTAGAACTTTACAAAGTTAAAAAAACTAATCCATACATGGCTAATTTCAGATGCCCTATTTGTGGTGATTCTGAAAAAAATAAATTTAAAGCCAGAGGATATCTTTATCAAAATAAAGGAAATATGTATTATAAATGCCATAATTGTGGTATTGCATGTACGTTTCCAAGTTTTATTAAAAGATTAGATCCAATACTTTATGAGGAATATTCTGTAGAAGCTTTTATTAATAAAGAAAAAGCTCCAGAACGTCCAAGTATTACTAATCTAAATCCTCCAAAATTTTTAGCTTCTGGTGCACCACTTAGTAAGCTAAAGAAGATTTCAAATCTTCCATCATATCATCCAGCTAAGAAATATATTGTATCTAGAAAGATTGATACTCCTTGGCATGCTAGATTGTTTTTCTGTGAACGATTTGGCGAATGGACAAATTCTATGATTCCAGATAAACTTGAATTGAAGAATGAACATTCTAGAATCATTATTCCTTTTCTTAAAGAAGATGGAACTATGTTTGGATATCAAGGTAGATCATTAGATCCTAAATCTAAGATGAGATATATAACTATAATGCTTGAAGATAGGCCAAAGATTTTTGGTTTGGATCTTGTAAATAAGAAAGAACGGGTGTATGTATTTGAAGGTCCATTTGATAGCATGTTTATTAATAATTCTATTGCTATGGCCGGTGCTGACATTCATCTTGACTCATCCTTTATCGACCCTGTGTATATTTTTGATAATGAACCACGCAATAAAGAAATCGTAAAGCGTATTGACACTTTTATTGATAAAGGGTATAATGTAGTTATATGGGATAATACCTTTAAAGGTAAAGATATTAATGATATGATACTTAATGGTGCTAATGCCGAACATATCAAAATTGTTATCGATAAGAGAACATTTAATGGATTGTCTGCTAAAGTTGAATTAATGAATTGGAAAAAAGTATGAAAAATATTAATAATGTTTTATTGGTAGTATTTTGTAGTATTGTAAGTATGTGTGGTCTGTTCATCGTTTATAATGAATTTTTTCATTAATAATATCAATATAGGAAATTGAAATGAAATCTGCCTTATATATTATTGGTGCAATTGTAGCTTTTCTATTGCTTATTTTTGCACTAAATTATTATAGTTTACAATCATATGCATTTTTTGCTCAACGTTATACTGCAGTAGATGCTAAAGTATTTAAGCAATCTGTACAATATAATGATGGAATGTTACGTGATTTGGAAAATTTAGAATTGCAATATCAGCAAACAGATACTGCTGGTAAGCAAGCACTAAAGCCAATTATTATTCATCGCTTTGAAGTATATGATGAAAATCGTCTTCCCCCTAACCTTCGTAATTTTTATGAATCAATTCGTGGAGCTAACTAATGTTTCGTAATGTAATTCTAATTTCTCTCGCTTCTATGTCTCTTGTTGCTTGTGTAGAAGAAACAGGATCTTCTGATCAAATTCAAAACCAAAAGCAAGAACAAGTCAATAAACAAGCTGTACAAACTGTAGGTATGCCATCTATTGTAAATTTTCAAGAAAAGCGCATTTTGAAGGATATTCTTGAACTTCGCGATACTCAAATTCGTACATACACATATACACAAGATATGAATGGTCATCTACATAAGATGTGTGATTCTGTAGGTTATGGTATTTCTGCAGCAACACAATATACTAATCCACAAAGAGTTGCTAATAGAGATGAAACTCAAGAAACTGGAAACGTAGTTGTTCCTCAAGCAGATCCAAATGGTTTATATTCTCCAGCATCTACTGAAGGAACATGGGTTCTTTGTTCTGATCCAAATCAGCATAAAACTGTTCCAGTGTATATTGAACCTAGAGTTATTGTATCACCATTTCCTCTATCCGTTAATTAATTAGTAAGGAATAAGATGAGTAGTGTAAATCTAATTGGGCTAACAAAGCCTAGTGCATATACTGGGTGTAATACAGCACAAGAACTTGTAGCATATGCTGCTCGTGTATCTAATCCAGCAAATCAAAATAATACAGCAACTGCTGGAAAGCTGATTCGATATCTTATTAATAACGCCCATTGGAGCCCTCTAGAAATGGTTCATATGATAGTCGAAATTAAGACTACTCGTGATATTTCTAGACAAATTCTTCGGCATCGTTCATTTAGTTTTCAAGAATTTAGTCAACGGTATGCTGTATCAGAAGAATTTGTTACTCGTGAAGCACGGCTTCAAGATAATAAGAATCGCCAAAACTCTATTGAAACTGAAGATCGAGTACTTCAAGAAGAATGGCGTTATCGGCAACTTGGTGCAAGAAATGAAGCTGTAGCTGCATATCAATGGGCTCTAAAGCAAGGTATTGCTAAAGAACAAGCACGAGCAGTATTGCCAGAAGGTATGACTGAGACTACTTTATACATGAGTGGAACTCTTCGTAGCTGGATTCATTATTGTGAACTTCGTAGAGATCAGGCAACTCAAAAAGAACATCGTGAAGTTGCCGATCAATGTTGGGATATTATTGGTGTTCATTTTCCATATATTGTAGAGGCTTTGAAAAATGACTGATCATTTTGATGCTGGTTCATTTGCAACTGGTGTATTTGCGGTTACATTAGTAATAGTAGTTTTTCGGTTTACATATATGCTTGGAAAAATGAGCAATGACTAAATTAAGTAAAACACGAGAAGAATGGATCGCAAAGCAAGCAGAATTAAGCAAATATGATGGCCTTGATATAAGTGCTATTGATGATATTGTTATTCTTTTTGCAGAAAATGCAGAATTGCGTGATGCCGTGGAAAGTTATAAGATTGTCATGGCATCATTACAAGCTCAATTGGATGATTGGAACTTTCCTGTTAAACTTGCTAAGCTAGAACAAAAACTTATTGAAACTGAAGAAGTATGGAAAGAGCAAGTTCGTATTCAGAATGAATTGCTTAAACAGCGTGATCAGACTATTAAAAAACAATTAGAAAATATTAATAATTTAAAAGATATTTTACGCAAAGCATATAAGAAATTGAATGATGTTTATTATACTAATTTATTTTATAGTATAAAGTATAAGGATTTAAATGGTGACTAAAGAACAACTCAATGTTTTAAGAAATTATATTTGGACAGTATGTGAGTTTATTGTAGAACGTAGAATGAATCCACAGTTATCTGCACCTTCAAAGTATCAAACAGAAGAATTTGAAAAAAAGTTTGAAGAGTTGATGCTAAAATCTGAAAAAGTATTCTAAATAATGACTAGATCAGTATGTGAAGATTATGTGCCTAATGCTTGGGTATATTATATTGATGCAAAGACTGGTGAAATTCTTCATTTAGATGAATATTTTGATGAACACAGAGATACATTAAATATAGGAAGACAACGACCAGCACCACCAGGAGGATGGACAAAATGAATGAAGAAAGATCTAGAGCAGTCTTTAGCATCAATGATTATGATCTTATAAAAGAAGCTTTACTTCATTATATTACCGATAGGTCTGTTGATGAAGATGAACAAAAAATTCAAACTATGCTACATCTTTATCATAGACTAGGTAGAATTTCTTAATGTACAAATACTCTATAGTAGTACAAGAAGATCCTTCAACGGGGCTATCTTATATAGAAATTCCAAATGATATAGTAATCACTATGGGCTGGAATGAAGGTACTGAGATTGAATGGATTGATAATGAAGATGGAACATTTATTTTAAAAGAGATAGCATATGATTAATGTAATTAAAAGAGATGGTTCAAAAGAACCCCTTAATATTGAAAAGTTTCATCGTGTAATTAATTGGGCATGCGAAGGTGTGACCAATGTTTCAATTTCTGAAATAGCTCTTAAATCTCATGTCCAATTGTATGATAAAATTAAGACTACAGATATTCAAGAAATTATTATTAAAGCTACAGCAGAATTAATTACTGAAGAAACACCAAATTATCAATATGTAGCTGGTCGACTTATTAGTTATCATATTCGTAAAGAAGTATATGGACAATATGAACCACCTTCTCTATATGATCATTGGAGCAAAATTTCTAATTTGGGTTATTATGATTCTGAATTAGATACAAAATATAGTTCAGCCGAATGGATGGAACTCAATAAATATATTGAACACGATAGAGATAATATGCTTACATACGCAGCTATGGAGCAATTTAGAAATAAATATTTGATTAAAAATCGTGTCACTGGAGAATTATATGAAACTCCACAAATGACATTTATGCTTATTGCTATGACACTATTTTCTTCTTATAAAGAAAATCGAATTAAATGGGTAAAAGACTATTATGATGCAATTTCTCTCTTCGATATTAGTCTTCCTACACCAATCATGGCAGGAGTACGTACTCCTCAACGCCAATATTCCTCTTGTGTCCTTATCGAAACGGACGATTCACTGGATTCTATAAATGCAACATCTTCATCAATTATTAAATATGTATCTCAAAAGGCTGGCATCGGCATCGGTGCTGGTCGTATTCGCGCTATTGGCTCCCCTATTCGCAATGGCGATGCTTCTCATACTGGAGTTATTCCTTTTTATAAGCATTTTCAATCTGCTGTTAAGTCGTGCAGTCAAGGTGGGGTCCGAGGCGGATCGGCAACACTCCACTATCCAATCTGGCACTATGAAATAGAAGATCTTTTAGTACTTAAAAATAATAAAGGTACTGAAGAAAATCGTATTCGTCATATGGATTATTCAGTTCAATTTAATAAGGTGATATATGAAAGACTTATTAATGATGGGAACATCACTCTCTTCTCACCACACGATGTTCCAGATCTCTATGAGGCGTTCTTTACAGATGTCGATAGGTTTAGAACCCTTTACACAAACTATGAAAAATCAAAAATTAGAAAAAAGACTATTTCAGCCAGAGTACTCTTTTCAAACTTTATTCAAGAACGAAAGGATACCGGAAGAATTTATTTAATGAATGTAGATCATTGTAATGATCATGGTTCATTTGTAAAAGAAAAAGCTCCGGTTAGAATGAGCAATCTTTGCCAAGAAATTACTCTTCCTACCGTTCCACTTAATGATATTAATGATGAAAATGGAATGATTGCTTTATGTACACTTTCGGCAATTAATTGGGGTAAAATTAAATCTCCATCTGATTTTGAAAAGCCATGTATATTAGCTGTTAGAGGTTTAGATGCATTATTAAATTATCAAAATTATCCAGTAAAAGCGGCTAAACAACACAGTATGGCTTATCGTCCATTAGGCATTGGTATTATTAATCTTGCATATTGGATGGTGCTCAATGATATGACTTATAGCAAGCCAAACCTTGAAAAGCTTGATGAATTCGCTGAAGCTTGGTCATATTATTTGATTAAAGCTTCTGCAGATTTAGCTAAAGAGCAGGGTTCATTACAGCTTACAGATAATGTAAAATACTCTACTGGCATTCTTCCAATTGATACCTATAAGAAAGATGTAGATGGATTAGTACCACATAAAGAACGAATGCCTTGGCAAGAATTAAGGAATCAATTAATGCAATATGGTATTCGTAATGCTACTTTGATGGCTCTTATGCCAGCTGAAACTTCTGCACTAATCTCTAATTCTACTAATGGCATTGAACCTCCACGAGCATTAATTAGTATTAAACAATCTAAAGATGGAGTTCTTAAACAGGTAGTTCCTAATATTAGGAAATTTAAAAATAAATATGAATTACTTTGGAATATTGAATCTCCTGAAGGATATTTAAATATTTGTGCAGTATTACAAAAATATATCGATCAAGCTATTTCTGTTAATACTTCGTATAATCCAAAATTTTATCCAGATGAAAAGATTCCTCTAAGTGAAATGCTAAAGCATCTTTTGTATTCATATAAATATGGGATTAAGACTTTATATTATTTTAATACAAATGATCAATCTGGTGAAATGGAAATAAAAGATCTTCCATCAACAAAAATTGAAGAAGAAGTAGATTGTGATTCTTGTAAATTGTAAAATACATTATGAATCATATTCGCATTTTAATTGACAGTTAGGATCATAATAAGATCTTCATGGTTATTATATCTTTAAAAAAGGAGTATAATCATGGAACACAAGATTCGACTAGGAGATACATTAGATCTTTATGATGTTGCACATATTGAAAAACAATGTTTCAATATTGGATCAGAAAATAGAAATAAACCGCTTTTCATAGCCTTAAAACAAAAAAAGATATATGTCTATGTTATAGGCTATGAAATTGCAGGATATATTTGGATAGATACTAATCTTAAGAAAAATACATCTTATATTTTAGAATTAGCTATATTACCAGCATTTCGTAAAAAAGGTTGTGCTAAAAAACTTGTTGAATATGCCATTGACATTTTAAAAAGTCGTAATATAATAAGCTGCAGACTCCATGTCTATGTTATGAATAAATGTGCTATTAATCTATATAAAAATCTTGGATTTGAAAAAATAGATTATATTATAAATCATTATGGTTTTTATAATAGCAAACAATCATTAGACGCATATTTAATGGAGATTATACTTAATGCTAAACATTAAAACCATAAATGAATTGATAGCAAAATATATAACACTCATGGTAGGTACTATGTGGTGTGTATATGCATTTGCTATTTTGGTTATAATTCCATTATTTTTTCCAGCTACTCAAACAATTGTTATGTATATTAGTTCTTCTTTTCTTCAATTGATACTTTTACCATTGATTATGGTAGGTCAAGATATTTTAAATAGAAAATCAGAAAAACGAGCTGAAGAAGATCATGAGACTCTTCTAGAAGAACTATCAGAAATTAAAGAATTGCATAAAGATTTGCATACACTTATCAATACTAAAACAAGAAAGAAACTCTAAAATGACGACAGTTTTTAACAATAAAAAATTTGACGCAACAGAGCAGCTTTGTTTTTTTGGTAATTCAGTAAACATTGCTAGATATGATAAACAACGATATCCTATTTTTGAAAAACTTACAGAAAAACAAAATGGTTTCTTTTGGCAACCAACTGAAATTGATTGTTTACGTGATGGTAAAGATTTTAAAGGATTATCGATTCATGAAAAACACATTTTCACAAGTAATCTTAAACGTCAAATCCTCTTGGATTCAGTACAAGGAAGAGCTCCAACAATGGCTTTCCTTCCTATTTGCTCATTGCCAGAGCTTGAAACATGGATTCAAACATGGGCTTTTTTTGAAACAATCCATTCTCGCTCTTACACTCATATCATTCGCAATATTTATTCAGATCCATCAAAGATTTTTGATGAGATGCTTGATATTCAAGAAATTGTAGATTGTGCAAATGATATTAGTAAGTATTATGATGCACTTATTGAAGAAAACAATTCTTCAAAATTAATAGGCACATATAATTACGCAGCTATGAATTATGGTGGAATATATAACCATAAGAAAGCTCTATGGCTCTGCCTCAATGCAGTTAATGCACTAGAAGGCATTCGTTTCTATGTATCATTTGCTTGTTCTTGGGCATTTGCTGAAGTCAAGAAGATGGAAGGTAATGCTAAGATTATTAAGTTAATCGCTCGAGATGAAAATGTTCATTTGGCTTCAACTCAAAATCTTATTAAGATTCTTCCTAAAGAAGATCCTGATTTTGCAAAAATTCAAGAAGAAACAAAAAATGAATGTATTAATATGTTTAATTCTGTAATTGATCAGGAAAAAATGTGGGCAAAATATCTATTTAAAAATGGATCAATTATTGGATTAAATGAACAATTATTATGTGAATATGTTGATTTTATTGCATCTAAGCGTATGAATGCTATTGGTATTGGTGTTAAAACTACAAACAATCCTTTACCTTGGACTGCCAAATGGATTGCAGGATCTGATGTTCAAGTTGCACCACAGCAAACACAAATTACTAGTTATGTTTCCGGAGGAATTAAACAAGATGTTACAGAAGAAACATTCAAAAGCTTTACACTATAATGTATTTTATTCCTGATATTGAAGAATGTATAGATTTTGCTAAAGCTTTAGGTGCAACACAATTACGAGAAATAATTATCTCTCCAAGAGAGACTGATCAACCATTCTTATGCCATAAAAATTGTGAAATAAATCCGGTCTTAGGATATTATATAGTAAAAGATAGTCATAATATTTTGCATGCATTCAAGCATTCAGTGCTTAATACTGGTGATCAATTAATTGATGTTACTCCAACTTTAGATTATAGAAAATATAATATTTTTTGTTTTAATACGAATCATACTGAAGAACATATTACATATGTAGATGGTACAGTCTTTATAAATAAAATAAAGGATACTGAAATGACCTATTATGTGTATGGGCTAATCGATCCAAGAAATAATAAAGTATTCTATATTGGTAAAGGAAAAGATGATAAAGCTCTATCTCATTTTAGAGAAAATGAATTATTATGTTCTGAAAATAATAGAAAAAATGCAAAAATAAGAAAATTAAAAAAATTAGGATATTCTCCTATTATTGAATTTTATGCTCAAAATATTGAAGATGAATGTTTAGCTTATACTATAGAAACAAATCTTATAAAAAAATATGTTAGAATTGATTATTAATTAAATATGCTAAACAAACAGAAAATACTTTCGTTAATTTTACGTTGTAGTAATGACTCATATAAATATACGTAGAGCAATAGAAGAAGATTATTCTAGACTTATTGAAATAGAAAAAGCTTCTTTTGATTCTAATTTGATCGCTTTAGAAGATCTCTATGGCTATGATCCATTTTTATTAGAAGTAAATAATATTATAGTTGGATTTTATATTTCATATTATTTGGAAGAAGATTTATCTTATTATCTAGAAACTATAGAAATTGATCCAAATTATAGAAGTAATGGCTATTCAAAATTACTTTTAAATCACTATATTAAAAATTCTAAAGGGCCATGTAGTTTACATTGTCATATAGACAATAGCATTGCTCTTGCATTATATACTTCCAATGGTTTTCATATTATTGGGATGGAAGATAACTTTTACGATGAAGGAGAATCCGCATACTTTTTACGTAGGAGTTTAAATGAAGACCAAAATAAATCAGATATTCGGCAATATGTCTGAAATTGATTTACAAGTTTATAAGTTAACACTTGATTTAGAGAATTCATCGGAAAAAGAAGCATTAGAACAAGGCTGGTTAATATTTGAAAATCAATGGTATAGTTCTCGATCAGTGAGAATAGATGTATCACGTTTCAATAAACAGCCTAAAAAAATAAAAGGATATGAATTTACATATGTAAATCATATTGAAGATTATAGTGATATAAAAAGAGTTTTTAATATTTTCATTTCTAAAAGAAATGTAAACCAATTATATAATATAGATACAGATAAAGAAAGAGCTAGTTGGATTCTCGTTCATAAGGGTGAGGATCTTGTTGCATTTTCTAAGATGATTAAATACGATGGAGGAATAGAGACTCAATTTACCGCTTGGGATTATTCAGAACCAAAAGCTTCAATTGGACGTAATCTATTGCCATATGAAATAAATCTAGTAAAAACATTAAATTTGCCGCATTTATATGTAGGTTCTGGATATGAAAATATTGGAATCTATAAATCTAATTTTGATGGGTTTGAATGGTGGACAGGAACTAAATGGTCTACGGACATTAATAAATATATTGAAATCTGTAACCGAGATGAAAATATTAAAACTCTTCAAGATTTAGCTGGATTATTAAATGAAACTACCGAAAGTCTATAGTTTTAAAGTACATAAAATGCTCACTGATAAAGAGTTTCGAAAAGAACTCCAAAAATCAGTGAGCATTATTCGTAAATATGATATTCCATATGTAGCCGGTTATTCTAAAGATGGTAAAGAAATTTATATAGATCGGCATTTTGAATCAAATTGGAATGGAAAAGATATTACAAAATATTTAGTTATACATGAAATTACAGAAAAAGCTTTACTTAATATATATAAATTAAAATATCAACAGGCACATCATATTGCAACTCATGTTGAAAGAAATGCCGTTGTTAATGATGGTTTAGATTGGAAAGATTATTGTAGATATATCGATAAATACGTCAAGACATTAGATCACGAAAATTTGAAATATTCACCACCAAATTTAGATCTAACTCCTTATAAAGACGAAAAAGATTTTTCTAAGTTTATAAAAAAGAGGAAAGAAGATGAGTGATTGGATTGAGTGTAGAGTCTGTGACTCAGAATTTAAAGTTGTATCTTTGGTAAGTCAATCTGATATTGAATACTGTCCATTTTGTGGATCAGAAATTGAAATAGAAGATGAAGATGAAGACGAAGATGATGAAGAATAGTGGAGTATGAGAATCCCTGGCTTTGGAACAATGCACCTTTTACAGAAGAGCATATCTGCGATTATTTTGGTTTTGTATATCTTATACAGAATAAAATTACGAATAAAAAATATATCGGAAGAAAATACTTCTATTCCACAAACAGAATAGTACAAAAAGGTAAAACCAGAAGAAAAATTGTACGTAAATATTCTGACTGGAAAACGTATTATGGAAGTTCAAAGTCTCTTAAAGAAGATATAATTTTATATGGTAAAGAGTCCTTTAGTAGGACTATATTATCACTTCATGTTTCTAGAGGTGATGTTAATTATCATGAAATGCGAGAACAAGTCATTCGTGATGTTTTAAATAGTGAAGAATATTATAATGACAATATTTTATCTAGATGGTATAGAAAGAAAAATAAAACAGTCTCGATATTTTCCGATTAAAATTCATAGGCCCTCCAATTTGGAGGGCTTTTTTATGTGTGTTTTCAATAACATATTTTTTTTAAAAAAAGCATTTACATTAAATTAGAATTTGATATAATGATATTATCAACCAAACACACAAAGGAATTACATAATGGCACATGAACTTGAAATGACCGCCCGTGGTGCTGCCATGGCATATGCTGGCGAAACCCCTTGGCACGGACTTGGTGTAAAGGTTCCTAATGATCTGACTCCAATTCAAATGCTTGAAGCTGCTCAACTCGATTGGTCAGTTAGCAAGATTCCTGCATATGTTAATATTAATGATCAACATATTTCTACAGGTCACTCTGCATTGGTTCGATCATCTGATAATCAAATTCTGGATATTATCACGGATGATTGGAATCCTTGTCAGAATCTGGATGCTTTTGAATTTTTTAATGATTTCATTGCTGCCGGTGATATGGAAATGCATACTGCAGGTTCGCTAAAGAATGGTAAGATTGTATGGGCACTTGCAAAAGTTCATGATTCTTTTGAACTATTTGATGGTGACAAGGTAGATTCTTATCTTCTCTTTACTAATCCACACACTTATGGCCAATCTATCGATATTCGCTTTACTCCTATTCGAGTTGTATGTAATAATACTCTTACACTTTCTCTTAATACAAAGGCATCTCAAATGACTAAAATTTCTCATCGAAGTCAATTTTGTGCTGATGAAGTTAAGGAAACTCTAGGTATTGCAAAAGAAAAGCTTGCCACTTATAAGGAAATGGCTGCTTTTCTAGGAGCAAAGCGTTATACTGAAGAAGATGTAGTATCATATTTCAAGAGAATCTTTCCTGGTACCTCAACTAAGAAGGAACTATCTAAGAATGCTCGTATTGGCCTAGCACTGCTTGACACTCAGCCTGGTCATCAATTTGCTGAAGGTACGTGGTGGTCTGCTCTTAATAGCGTTACTCATATGACTGATCATGTTATTGGTAGATCTGCGGATGCACGTCTAACTAGTGCTTGGTTTGGTGCCAATAAGACTCTTAAGACTCGTGCTATCGACCTTGCGGTCGAAATGGCCTCTGCGGCGTAAAAACAAATGTCTTATTTTCGAAAAAACCCATTGTCATTGAAGCAAGACGCTTTGATATGGAAAAAACTAACCAACAAGAGCTCTTGGCTAGATGGTGTAATGGTAAACTTAGAGGAATGATGCTAGATCCTTCTGAACGAGTTATTCGAACTGATACACTCGAAGGAGAAATTGAAGCTTCTTTTGGTGATTGGATAATTAAAGGTGTTAAAGGTGAATTTTATCCATGTAAACCAGATATTTTTGATATGACTTATGAGGATGTTAATATGAACAATGAAATTGAAATTCTTCGTACTCATCTTTTTGAATTACACAATGCAGCCCTCCAATTGAGAAATGCACAAAAGGCTTATATGGCTAGTTGACAATAAATTCATATATGATAGAATAGAAAATGTAAAGATGAGGTGAAACACGGCAGAGCTATTGTAGTCCGAGCTTTGAACTCGTGAGTGCAATCTGTGACAGTGATTTAAATGGTGTGATGATATAAGCGCACCAGCCAAAGAATTTTTTGAGGACAATATGAGTCGCAAGTTTAATCGTAAGCCTCTTAAATTACAAGGCATTGATTATAAGAAGTCTTTTTATATTGGCATGGCATGGCCAATGACTAGTCAAGAATATCTTGTATCTTTGACTAATAAAGGTTGGACATGTGAATGTAATGGATTTGTTTATCATGGTAAGTGCAAACACATAATTTCTTGTCATGAAAAAATGTGTGCATAAATAGTTATGCTGGGCCCGAGCTGAAGAACGCAAGACCCTAACTACCGAGGGAGATCAACACCCTAGCAAGAGAGCACCTGTATACAGGGAGTGGTGCAAACACGAAGGTTCAGTCTAGGGGGATCGATTTAGGTTGATCCTTAAACGGATATGGTAGTACCCAGCAATATTGGAAGCGTGGCAGAGTCTGGCTTAATGCACTCGCCTTGAAAGCGAATGGACCTTAAAGGGTTCCGTAGGTTCAAATCCTACCGCTTCCGCCAATTATGGGGGCAGGCTGCATGGAGCAGGAGGTAGGAGTCCATACCTACATATCTCGAGTCTGGTTCAAATCCAGGACCCCCGTCAATTATAGGGGCAGACCGCATGGAATAAGAAGTAGAAATAAACATATGACGTCATTTTACGTAATTTATATAGAAGGTGATAAAAAACTATTATCATTTGATCAATGGTGTCTTTCTGAATCTATTGTAGATACTCCAACAGAATTTGGCACTAATGCTGAAATGAACAATAGCAAAATTAATTCTGATTTAGGAATGCATCACACGTTCTTTAAGCATAAAGGTATGCATCATTGCGTATTTGTTACGTCTAAGGGTGACGTGGGTATAGGATCAAGTAAAAAGCATTCAACAAGTATGTGGGATTACAGTGACAATAGACAACCACACAGTAATCCTATAAGTGCATTTGGTAAAACTATGTATGTGGTGCATCATATTGCAAATAATCTCAATATCAAACATATCAAATTTAAAGGTGCTGATCCTCGTTTAGGTGTAATGTATAATCATTTGATGTAAAATAAACATTTTAGAAAATCAATGGCTGATAAAGGCTGGAGATATAAAGAAACATCTGAAAATAATAAACGAGTATATTCTAATATAGTTGATCAAAGCACTACTCATCATTTTGAAAGAGATTAATATAAATAAGTTTGTCTGTTGATCCAGACCAATATCTATTCGGACCGGGGTGCAATTCCCCGCAGGTCCACCAGTAGATACATGCAGTCAGCACTGGTTATGCTGCAGTAAGTCCGTAAAGGGTCGCAACCTTGGGCAAGCATGTATCTTCTTATGGGCCTGACCTAGATTTCGACGGATAGGAAGAGGCGAGAGTAGGACACGGCAAGGAACGGCCGCCAATTAGTCCAAAACTGTAAATGCTAACTTTATTGCTAGCAATGATAATGATTTTGTAGCTATGAAAATGGCTGCCTAATCTAAATCATTCGGAGCTTTGATGCTGTGCTCTGTCAAATAAACAGCATCACTTATTTTTTTATTTTTCCAATATTCCTTTTTCTTTTCAGACATTCTTTTTTTGAGATCTTCAGAGTAAATAAACGTTCCATTTTTTCCTTTCATTTTTGATTTTTGTAAACCTTTTTTACCTTTATTCCATGGAATTTTATTTTTTTGTACTTCGCTCATCTTACGTAAGGTTTCATCAGATCTGATTTTACCTTTGTTAGCTGAACCATTACCTCCAGCAGAAAATTTCTTTTTATTATAATATTTAGCTGTGTTATTGTAAATGTTTTGTGTCCAGTAAAGCTCCTCATCTTTGATAAGATTCAACCAACGTTGTTCTGCTTCACGTAAATCTTTATTGTCACCATAAACATACTCTAGAACACGAAATTTACAAGTTTTTGGCCGTTTTTTATATGCTCTTAACATCATTATATTAGAGCATATATAAGAGTCTTCAACTTTTCCTTTGTGGCCGCCAAGATAAAAGAATTTAGCTTTGGTGTCATACCAAAGATATACGTAACCTGTATAAATAGACATGCTGGATTCTCCTGGTTTCTAGAGTAGGTGGGCTTCAGGGACGTTGCCGCGATCTACATTATATTTATATATACAATTATGTAGAGATGGCTCTAGCAGCTTAATCTCTACTGCGCTTTGGAAGTTGAGCGTGGAAACAGAATCAACTTTCATTTACACAATCACACAATGAATATATTATAAACAGGAAAATATTATGTACATTAGTATTCCTAAAAATGGATTTCATTTTAATGAATCTCAAATTAAAATTATTGAAGATAAATATAATGGTAAGTATCTTGGATATTGGTGCACCAAGCGTCTTTCCGGTGGATGGAATGATATTCCTGTAGATGTATTTTATGTTAAAAATCCTGATCGATCTAAAGGGCATTCCAATTTTTTTGGAATGTTTAGAGATGATAAAAGTGTAATGATTACAAATGCAGAATCTTGTTTTGAAAAACCTGTAATTGGACTTTTGTGTCATGATGGAGAAGTATTGGTATCTAGATATCGACACGATTATCGCACAAAAGGCAGTATTATGGTAGATGGCGGTCGTGATTATTTGCGATGTTCAGCTGGAAAGCGTATTCAAGTCACTGTAGAGAATGGTGAATTTGTATGTATGGAATTAGCAGATGCCTAATAAAATTACCATCGAATGGTTAGAAGATTTATACGAATGTGAACAATGTGGACCTTCTAGTTCTTATGGAGCAAAAACTACCATTTATTATGAAGACAAACCTCCTATTATTATCTTACAAGAACCTATTGCGCACTGCTATAATGGCGTAAGTTATAATGAACGTGATGTTTTACATGAAATTATAGACAAACTTGGATTCGAATTAGAGGAATTGCCTAATTATGACTGATAAATTTTATGCAGATCCTGTTCATAGAGATTGGATTTATGATGGATATGGCATTAAGCGCTATAAAGATAATTATGCTAAAGTAGTAGATACCGAACTTTGTAAAATTTGTAATAAAGTTAAAATGTATTCTGAATGTAATTTATTTTGCTGCAATAAGAATAAATCTTAATCATGCCAGGATTAAAAACATCATTTACTAGCAGTCATTTTGCTATAATTTCTGCATTATTTTTATCTTGTGTATCAGCATACTTTTCTGTAGCAGGTATGTCTATACTATTTTCTGGTGCTAGTACTGCAGCTATTGTTATGGCTTCTGCATTAGAATTTAGTAAAGTAGTTTCTGCCGCATGGCTTCAATATAATTGGAATACTTGCTCCAAGATTATTAGAACATATCTTGTAGTAGCCACGGGAATTCTTATTTTATTGACTTCAATGGGTACTTTTGGTTATTTGTCTAGAGCGCATCTAGCAACCGCAGATAATGTAAATCGATCAGAATTACAAATTCAACCATTAGAATATCAACTTCAACTTGAAGAACGTAAGCTAAAAAATGCTCAAACGGCACTTGATACTTTAGATAAACAAGTAAATTCTTTAGATGTAAAGAATTCAGTATCTATTAGATCTCATCAAAAAGTAGAACGAGAAAATTTAAATTTAGAAATTCAGTCTGCTTCTACTAATCTTGAAAATATTAATGCTAAGCTTTTACCATTAAAGACAAAACAGGCAACAGAAACTTCTGAAGTTGGACCTTTAAAGTATATTGCTGAAGTCATTTATGGTAAAGATGCTCCTCAGCATTTTGATGAAGCAGTAAGATTTGTTATATTTTCTATTGTGATTGTATTTGATCCATTAGCAATTATCTTATTGCTTGCTGGTACTGCCGGAGTTAAGACACAATCAGTTATTTCTGAAAAAAGAACCAGATCTACTAAAAAAAATAAAATGATATCAATTCCAGAAAATTCTATTATGAGATTTTTAAATGATGAGGTATGATATGCAAGAATTAAAGATTAAGTCACCAAAAGAATTTGCTGCAGATATTGAAGATCTTATTTGGAAGCATGATATTGAATATATCGATGCAATTATAATCTATTGTGAAATGAATAATTTAGAATTAGAAACTGCAGCTTCTCTTATTAAGATGAACGCTGATCTAAAATCAAAGATTCAATCAGAAGCCGAAGTTCTTAATTTTCTTCCAAAGGTTGCGAGGTTGCCGGTGTGACACCATATGAGGCATATGTCTTATATTCTGCTCTTAAAACCCATTTTATTCGTGAATCATATGATTTTATAAAATATCAAGGTAAGATGAAACTTACTGTTGAATCTTTTGAATCTCGTAAAGATAAATTCTTTTTTGCAAAATTAGCTAAACATAAGAATCCAAAAGATTTTCTTATAGCAAATTTTATAGAGAATGGCCCAAATATTTGGATAGGAGATTTGGTTAATAATTCTAGTACCGAAAAAGTATATACTGATTGGAATAAACGAAGACAATCTCTTAGCTATTATTTTGAAGAAGATTTGAATAATCTGTTGACAAATATTGCAGAAAATATTAGTATAAAAGATAATCAGCATCCACATTTGCTGAAATTATTTCTAAGAAAAAAGATATCAATAGAAACCATTATAATTCTTGATGATCTACTTGATTTCTTTAATCTATGGAATAATAAATTAATGAATGATCCATTGTGGAAAGAAATCTTTATGATTTTTAAAAAATATCGTTCATTTCTAGAATATGATGTTTCTAAAATGCGTAAGATTGCTTATAAACATTTTGAAGCTTCATATGAGAATGTATAAATATCATGTCCGCTCATACAGGACAAACACACGGAGAATACACATGGTAGATTTTGCAACACTAAAGCGCAATCGTAATAATGAACTAAATAAGCTAGCTGATCAAATTAAGAAGGTCACCACAAATGAAACAACATCATCTTCAGATGATCGTATGTGGTATCCTGATGTAGATAAGACCGGAAATGGTTACGCTGTAATTCGATTCCTTCCAGCTCCAGGTAATGAAGATGTTCCATTCGTACGAGTCTGGAATCATGGATTTAAGGGACCTTCTGGTCTTTGGTATATTGAAAATTCTTTAACAACCATTGGCCAAAATGATCCTGTTTCTGAATATAATAGCCAACTCTGGAATTCTACAACAGATGATAATTCACCTGCTCGTAAGCAAGCTCGAGATCAGAAGCGTAAGTTATCTTATATCTCAAACATCTATGTAGTTAAAGATCCTGCTAATCCTCAAAATGAAGGTAAGGTAAAGCTCTTTAAATACGGCAAGAAGATCTTTGATAAGCTAAATGAAGCTATGAATCCTCAATTTGATGATGAAAAGCCTCTAAATCCTTTTGATATGTGGGAAGGTGCAAACTTTAAAATCAAGATTCGTAATGTCGAAGGTTATCGAAATTATGATAAGTCAGAATTCGATTCTCGTAGTCCTCTTATGAATGATGATGAAAAGCTAGAAAAGATTTGGCAATCAGAATATTCTCTACAAGAATTTCTAAATCCTTCTAATTATAAGGATTATGATACTCTAAAGAAGAAGCTTAATACAGTACTTGGTCTTGCTGGTGGTAATAAGACTTCTCATGTAGATGATGCAGATGAGATGCCACGAGCAGAAGCTCGTGCTCCTCGAGCGGCTCCTACGAAGTCTCCAGTAGTAGAAGAAGATGATGTTCCGTGGAACGCTGAAGAAGATGATGATGACATGGCTTATTTTCGAAAGCTAGCATCTGAATAATTTAATATTATAAATTGATTACTTAAGAGGGGGAAGCTTCCCCCTCTTTTTTTACTGGACGGTTTGTAAATTTTTCTGAACCAATTATTCCAAGACCAATTATTATAATATGTTTAAAAATATCAAAGATTTTAATATCAATTTTACATCCAAATATTTGTTCTATTAAAGCCATAATTGATAATACTATAACACATATGAATACGATAATTCTTTTTGATGAAGGCTCACCATCTACATCTCTAAATACTTTATCAATAAATTCTATATTCATTTTAAGTACCTAAATTTCTAGAGTTTCCATATTTTGGTTCATTTGTTCCAAAATGTTGATCCATACTTGGTCCAGTTGCTCTTTGATTTTTTCCATCAAAGCTTTGACCAATACCTTTAGCTTTGGCTTGGCTTGAACTAGATGAAGAGGACACTGCTGCTGGCATTGAACTTTTACTAGTATCAGTTTGAGGACTTGATCCATTTAGTTTTTTCATAAATTTAGCGCCTTCTTCTTGGTCGGCACCAAATTTTCCGGCTAATTGAACATGAGGAGGATCCGCCTTTGTTCTACCCATGCCTCTAATAAATGGTCTCCATAATCCATGCTTTTTAAGAAATGCATCTAATGGAGCATCTTGTCCTTCTGGTGCTGTTGGCGTCACATCTAATGCTTGACCTAATGAGTGAGCACTTCCTTTTCCAGAACCTGAAACTTGATAAGATTGTCCTTTATATGTAATGGTAATATTATTTCTTGGTTTAGCTGGACTATGAATACCTGGTTCATTTAATATATTTGCACGAACCCAAAGTTGAGCTTGATATTCATCTCCACGATATCCCATTTCAATTTTTAATGGTTTTCCATATTCTTCTGCAGCAGCATAAAAATTAGAAAGTAAAGCAGGTTCAACTTTTGATATATCAGCAAGAGGTCCAAGAGTTACATTAGCTGGTTTTTTACCTACACCGGCTGGTGCTGTATATGAAGCTGAAGGGGCTCCTTGTCCTGATGTTTTATCTGTAGATATTCCAGGTTTTCCAGCACTTGGAGAAATATCAGCACCAGCTCCTGAAGAAACACCAGCACTTGATTTGCCTGTAGCTTCTTGTGCTCCAGTTGCTTGTTTACTACTAGATCCACTTCCTGATGATGAAGAAATACCAGCACCTGAACTTTCACTTACTCCACCAGCTGTTTTAGATGCACCACCAGATTCAGCTGGTGGTGGTGTTATTGTAGATTTTATTGAAGATCCAACTGAAGAAACTTCAGATTCAAGTTCTTTTGCCCCAGATTGTATAACAACAATTGCAGCTTTAGCACCAGCTCTAATAGATTTAGCCGTTGCATGAAATCCTTTGGCTAATTTTTTACCTAAAATTGGAATATGAGCAGCTTTATCTCCTATCCAATCAAGCATATTTGCAATAACATTAGAAGGTCCACTAATTAACATAGAATAAAAATCCGCATATGTTTTTATAATAGCATTAACTATATTAACTATAGGGGTTATAGCATCTGATATTAATTTACAAAACCAATCTATCATTTTTTTTGATACTGCTAATATCATAGGAAGTAACATAATAACAAATTGAGCAATAACTTTTTTAAGTCCTTCTAATTTTTTAAAAAATTCTGTTATAGGATCATTTTGTTTTTCGACACACTTTGAACATCCACCTTTAGCCTTAGCTGAAGGCGGAATATTCTCTAATTGTAATTCTAATTTTTCTATATCTTTAGTTATTTTAGAATTAGAATAAAACAATTTTTTAATAGAATTGAATATTTTTTCTAATTCTGAAACATTATTTTCAATTTTTAATACACGATTTTCAAGTTCTTTATTTCTTTTAAATATATTAGAAATTATTTCTTTAATTTTTTCTAATATCTTTTTATTTGAATTTTCAGTATTTTTATCTTTAAGTTTTTCATTAAGATTTGCTAAGGTGTTTTGGGCCATCTTATGTTCCCATACTTACCCCCATATGGGGATCTCCTACATTAAAAAATACTGAAGTAAAATCTGCTTCAATATAACGATGTTCAGGAGATGGTACTCCAAATTGTATAGATTTCTTTTTTGTTGAAGGTTTATTAGTAGATTTTTTTGGTGAAGTACTTGTAGCCTGAGGAGCCATCGCAGCTTGCATTGAAGGTGGTGCAGATGCTGATGGAGCTACTGGTACAGGTGTAGGTGTAGAAGCTACAGGTTTAGGTGCTGATATACTTGCTGATTTTATTGATGGTGTTGCTGTCTTTTTTGTTGATGCTTCAGATTTAGGTGTTCCATCTTTTGTAGATTCAGCAGAAGTAGCTGATGGTGCATTTCCTGATCCAGATTTAGCTTTTGTTGAAGAAATTGAAGCTTTACTATCTACAGCCATATTTCCAGCAGGACCTTCTGCTTTAGGTTTAGTGCCTATAGAAGCAGAGTTTTCTTTTTCACCAGTAGTTGATATTCCTTTTGAATATTTAGCAAAATTGGCTTTTCTTTGAGCTAATCCATTATGTCCACCATTAATTATTTGTGTGACACGTTCTGTATCATTAAAATCTTTAACTCTACGTTTAACTCGTGAATTCCAATAAGCAACAGAAATTTTTGCTCCAATATCAGGAGATTCTGCAAGCACAGGATTATTAACTAAATCTGCATTAACTATTTTTCCGTATTTTTCATAATTAGCCCTACCAGTAATTTGTAAATAACCACGACCTTTATATTTGTAGCCATCGCCTGGTTCTGAATTGCCGATGTCTTTACGCCCATCATATTTTGCAAAATATGATGGGCCACCTATTTCACGCAATGTTTTAAAATTCATCGATTCAACAGAAGCTTGTGCTAAAAATTGTGCTAATTCTATAGGATCAGTTATTCCTCCAGCTTTTGCAGCTGATATTAAAGCAGATTCAGAACCTTTTGCTGATCCTGCAGGCTCTTTAAATGCTGCTTCTTGTTTACCGGTAGCTTGTTTATCGGTAGCTTGTTTATCTGAACTAGCAGTACCTCCAGTAGCTCCTCCTGTTGCAGCTGGAGTTGGTTTTTTCTTAGGTTCTGGCGGAGGAGGAGCTACAGCTGCTGCTGCAGTATCTCCAACTTTTGTTATGCCTTTAACTACTGCTGCTCCACCGGCTTCAATAGCTCCTGCTATTGCTTTACCGCCGGATCTTATAGCTGATGCAGCACCTTTACCTATTCCACCAGGCAATGCATCAAGAAGGTCTGCAATACCTCCTGTGAGCATTTTTATAAATCCAGAATAAAATCCGGTAAGAGTTTTAACTATAGTATTAATAATCTTTTCAAGTATTTTTATACCTTCAGATAATTTTTCTCTTACCCAATCAATAGCTTTTTTAAACACAGCTAAAGCCATAGGCAATAACATTATAGCAAATTGAGCAATGGTAGATTCCCATTTTTTAATTTGTTTAAAAAATGCCATAATAGGATTATCTTTATCGTCTTTGCATTTTTCACACGGATCACCAACTTCTTCACTTGGTTTAATTTTTAATTCATTTTCTTCTTTTTGTATTTCTAATTCTTGATATTTTTTCTTTTGTAATTCAATTTGTTCGCCTAATAATTTTTTAATTTCTATTGCAAGTTTAGTAAGCTTACTTAACTTATTATCAATTGAATTTAATTTTTTAATAATATTTTTTTCAGTTTCATTGTTGGTTTTTTTAAATTCATTAAAAATAGACAGTATAGAATTTAAAAAAGTATCTTTTTTATCTTTTTCTTTTGGTAATTTTTTAGTAACTTTATTAAGACCATTACCTTTTGATTTACCCTTTTTATCATTATTTTCATCATCAGATCCACCTTTATTAACAGATCCACCTTTATTAACAGATCCACCTTTATTAACAGATCCACCTTCACCAGAAGTTTCTGCTACACCTTCACCTTCACCAGCAGCTCCTGCTACACCTTCAGCAACACCTTCAGCACCTTCAGCAACTCCTGCTACACCTTCAGCACCTTCAGCAACTCCTGCTACACCTTCAGCAACACCAGCAGCTCCTGCTACACCTTCAGCAACACCAGCAGCTCCTGCTACACC
>Ga0208616_1000092_pt1 | contig 32183 bp, 29 predicted proteins | sample CryBogCBE16Oct07_FD_184575 | JGI IMG/M metagenome (GOLD analysis project Ga0208616, IMG submission 184575) | Freshwater microbial communities from Crystal Bog, Wisconsin, USA - CBE16Oct07 (SPAdes) (version 2) | ecosystem: Environmental > Aquatic > Freshwater > Lake | place: Crystal Bog... | reverse complement strand
CTTCTGCTTCTGCTTCTCCTGCTCCTGCTGCTCCTGCTGCTCCTGCTGCTCCTGCTGCTCCTGCTGCTCCTGCTGCTCCTGCTGCTCCTGCTGCTCCTGCTGCTCCTGCTGCTCCTGCTCCTCCTGCTCCTCCTGCTGCTCCTGCTTCTGCTTCTGCTGCCGCCGCAACCAACGCCGATCCGTGGCGCAACCACCCGTCACGCCTGAAGTCCATTAAGCCTGACTACTGTGTTGCGCGCCGCATCACAGAGAAGGACCATGTTGTCGGTACCGGTCCAAATGATCCTAGCCCCAATGGCAAGTTCTTCATTGAGAAGCAGTGTAGCACAAAGCTTACTGGAGGCGCGTCCGGGTCTAAGCTGTGCGAAAAGTGTGCCGGCTACGAGGCAGCAGTAAAGCTGAATCCCAAGGCAGGCAAGGGGAAGTGGTATGGTCGCCTTGACGAGGAATCCCTCTACCCACTCTCCTATGTTGTCGGCTGCTCGCATTTCCTCAGCAAGTACCCCAACGGCATCACCGGTGACTCGTTCCGCCCTGGTGACGCGTCTCCTTCTCCTCCTTCTGCTGAACCTACTGCTGCTGTCGCACCCGCCAAGACGGCGCGTGGCAAGAAGCCCGCGGCTAAACCTGCCGCCGTGGCAGTTGTGGAGACAGTCGCTGTAGATACGGTACCCAAGAACATGGATTGGTTAAACTTCATGTACGAGGGTCGCCTCCACATCCGCAATGCAAAGACCGGCAAGACATACTACGCCGACAGCCAGAAGCACAGCCTTGAAGAGATGGCTATCAAGGAACATTATGTTGGTCGCTGGGTTGACGGTGCACTTGAGCTCGACGATGATAGCGATGACGAGTGAGCCGCTGCGGGTGCCGCTGCGGGTGCCGCTGCGGGTGCCGCTGCGGGTGCCGCCGCGGGCATTCATCTAAAAAAACATAAATACGACAAAGTAGTAGAGCCTGTAATGTCAGGAGCGAATAATAGAACACTTAATGTGGACAGTCTTTTTGTCCGTAATATCTATTTCAAAGATTACGCAAACAATCCGATTCCCGCAAATCAGCTCCTCGTCTCCCGCGGTGACGGCGGAACCTACTTCGGCAATCTTCCCTACTCCACCAACTCCACATTTTACCAAGCAATTAACGAAGTCGATGCTCCCACCGCTGATGGGGGCACGTACCGCTTAGTCGCTTCCACTGCTTATAACACTTTATTGCTGGAACCTGGTGCCGGTATGCAATTTTATTCCAATAGTCAAACCGGCGGTCTTATTGTTTACAATACAGGTCCCGAACAAATTGTTGCAGGCGGACAGTCACTTCCATTCAGTACGCTCACAGATGAACTTGTAGGCGGACGCACGCTCTTTTTCCAGGGAAAAAACGATATTAGTGTCTATATATCCGATACGACAGTTGTATTTGATTCTATAACAAATACCAATATCAGTAGTATTGTTGAACTACAGAGTACAAGTATTGGTTTAGAACAAGAATTTTCTACTACAAATGGATATCTAAATAGCAGTATTAACACCATTAATGTGCTTTTCTATTCCACAAATCTCTATTATCTTACATCTACGCTCAACGCTCAATACGCTCTGGTTGAAGGATTATCTACCTATTTTTTGGTGCCAAATCAAATCAATATCTCTACTGTATCCACAACGAATCTTACACTTAACCAAAATGTAATACATGATATCCCACTCAGCAATAGTATATATGACCCATGCGCCGTTTACGCAAACAATACCCTCATTTCCACAAATACCGATTTTTTAACCTTTACAGATCAGTTCACAAATGTCACCTTTGCAATTGATAAGGAGTATCTCTATGCCAAATCAACACTCTATTACGGTCCTTCAACAAGTATAGTAACCAAAGGACAGCAGGTTCAACTCGGTTGGTTTCCAGGTATCTCTACTCAGGGCTCCAATACACAGTCTCTACGCTCGCAATTTGTTCCCTTTGTCCAACAGATTCAAGTTATGGATTACATTGTCTCTACCAATAATGTATCAACTGTTGACAATTACTACTTTCAGAATATTGGTAAATTCGACCAAATCTGTGCACCAAGTAATCTTATCCTATCCGCTAAGAATGTCTATACGAGCAGCATTTACTTGAGTACAATCAATGGTCTCTCAGTACTCGCCAGCGGAAGCAACTATAGCGACTATCTATACTGGAACGGAAGCAACTGGACGATAGGATATTCCACAATTCATATTGGCGACCAGGCGGGCGGAGATAGAACGCAAGGTGAAGGGGCAATCGCAATTGGTGCCGCCGCCGGTCAATCAAATCAATATCTAGGAACCGTTGCGATTGGTCAACAAGCGGGTCAAAGCACACAGAAATTTTACGCAGTGGCTGTCGGTTATCAAGCCGGTCAGTATTCGCAAGCTAACCAGACTGTTGCGATAGGATTTCAAGCAGGTCAGTATAATCAAAATACCGAAGGGTCTATTGCGATTGGTGAACTAGCAGGAGCAAGTAATCAAAATGGAATTGCGATTGGTTCCTTGGCAGGTGCTGTAAACCAAAACGGCGGAATTGCTATTGGTACTTTAGCAGGAGAATTTAACCAATCAGGTATTGCTATTGGTAATAGTGCAGGTTTTATAAATCAAAGTACTGCTGCTATTGCAATTGGAGTTTCAGCAGGTTATCAGAATCAAATGCCTAACACTATTGCAATTGGCTCTAACGCAGGCACAACTGGACAAACCGATAATTCTATTGCTATAGGTGCGTATGCAGGTTATTCGAATCAAAGCCCTAGTTCGATTGCGGTTGGTTTTGCCGCCGGTTCAAACAATCAAAGCAATAATTCGATAGCAATTGGTAATTCAGCAGGTCAATCAACACAGGGAGCTTACAGCGTTGCTATTGGTAACTCGGCAGGTCAAATTACACAAGGCTCAAACACAGTAGCGATTGGTAATAGTGCAGGCAAAACTAATCAAGGCTCTAACGCGGTTGCCATCGGCTACGCTGCGGGCTCAAACAATCAAAGCACGAATACTATTGTGATCAATGCGTCTGGCGTAGCACTCAATTCTGCAGTCTCTAGTTCACTCTACATATCACCGATTCGCAATGATGAGTCCGTAACCTCTGGATTCTTACACTACAACTCTACAACGCATGAAATCGTATTTAATTCACAGGGTGGAAATAATGGAGGAAATATATATGGCTCTACAATTTATGTAAGTTCTATTACAACGAATATTGCATCACTCTCCTCATTAACTGTCAGTAGCATTAATGGCTTACTGACTCTATCCGCTGGAACCTCTTACGGCGACTATCTCTATTGGAATGGCACAAACTGGGTGATTGGTGATACAAATGTTGTTATTGGTGGAGGAGCAGGGCGCACGAATCAAGGTGCACAAGCAATTGCTATTGGTGTATCTGCAGGTTCAAACAATCAAGGTACACAAACAATTGCTATTGGTGTATCTGCAGGTCCAAACAATCAAGGCACACAAGCAATTGCTATTGGCGCATATGCAGGTTCAAACAATCAAGGATTGACTGCGGTTGCTGTTGGAAACCAGGCAGGACAAGAAAGTCAGGGCTCTAATGCAGTTGCAATTGGCAACTTAGCGGGTCAAAATGCACAAGGCTCGAACGCAATTGCTATTGGTTATGCAGCAGGTGCAAACACCCAAAACAACAATACAACTGTTATCAATGCAACTGGCGCGGAACTCGATACATCATATCCTAATGCTTTATATGTTGCTCCTATTCGTAACGACGAATCTGTAAAAGTTGGATTCTTACACTATAATGCCGCAACAAATGAGATAGTTTATAATGCACAGGGTGGCAGCGGCGGCGGTGGAGGCGGTGGCAGTCTGCCCAGTACAGCTGTAAATCGCGGCGACTACCTATACTGGAATGGCGCCTCATGGGTCACTGGCTTTTCCACAATTAGCATTGGTGATAGGGCAGGTGGAGATGGCGCTCAAGCAAACAACGCTGTTGCCGTCGGTGGAGCCGCCGGCAATTATACTCAACGATCAAATGCAGTAGCGGTCGGTTTTGCGGCGGGCTACAGCAATCAAGGAGCGTACGCCGTAGCAATTGGTACTTATGCTGCTCAATATAATCAAGGAATTAGCTCAATTGCCATAGGCATTAATGCAGGACAAAGTAATCAATTGAGATCAGCTGTTGCGATTGGTAATAGTGCAGGGCAGAGTAATCAAGCCTCAAATGCGGTTGCAATTGGTACTACTGCAGCTATATTAAGCCAAGGAGCAGCCTCTGTTGCTATTGGTCAACAAGCAGGACAGAGTAATCAATTAGGATCGGCTGTTGCGATTGGCGTTCAGGCAGGTCAATCTACACAAGGAATTTATGGAATCGCGATTGGGAACACTGCTGCACAATTTTCTCAAGCAACTAATACTGTGGCTATTGGTAATTCGGCAGGTCAAAGTAATCAAGCCGATTATGCGATTGCTATAGGTTTTCAAACAGGTCAATCTACACAAGGATATTTCGCAGTCGCGATTGGACGCACTGCAGCACAATTTTCTCAAGGAACTAATTGTGTAGCTATTGGTGCTGCTGCAGGAAATAGTAACCAAGGATTACTGTCACTTGCTATAGGTGCATTCAGCGGTACATCAAACCAAGGACAGTATGCAGTATCTGTTGGTGGATTAGCCGGTGAAAATACTCAAGGGCTGGGCGCAACAGCGGTTGGCTATGCTGCAGCTCTATCAAGCCAAGGAGCATATGCAGTCGCGATTGGACGCACTGCAGCACAACTTTCTCAAGGAACTAATTGTGTAGCGATTGGTGCATATGCTGGTTTCAGTAACCAAGGCTCCAATGCAATTGCTATTGGCTACGCTGCCGGCTCTAATAACCAAAGCACCAATACAATTATTCTCAATGCTACCGGTGTAGCACTCAATTCCGCAGTCTCTAGTTCACTCTACATAGCACCTATTCGCAATGATGAGTCAGTAACCTCTGGATTCCTACACTACAACTCTACAACCAAAGAAATCGTATTTAATGCTCAGGGCGGCGGTGGCACCCTTATCTACACCTCTACACTATACGCAAGTTCAGTCACAACAGCCACTGCGTCTATATCATCCCTTGTAGTTAGTAGCATTAATGGACCTGGTAGTAACGGAAACTTTATTTATAATGCAAATGGACTACTTGGAGCAACTTCAAATGTCAACATTGTACCAATCTTTCAAACAAGTACAGTTGTATTTGCACAAAATACTGGAAGTTTTAATTACTTACCGGCGCCCGCAAATTTTACAACAAATAATGGTGGAGTGTGGACATCATCTTTAATATTTGCAAATTATGCTTCTAATTTTCTTCCTTTCCCTTATTTCAGCGCTGGTCAAAATACACCAGGTTATTATTCATATTATACAAACGGTGGTCAAATAAACGCCTTATTTAGTTTTAAGCCATTTGCATATCTTGATGGTAATGTAAATTCGGCAGCTGCTGTTGTAGGATTTTCAACGTCTTTAGGATATTACACAGTAGGAGATTACGAGCTTTCGGTAGGACTTAGAAGTACAATATTATATACTCCATCTGGTTCATTTGTATTTGGACAGCCTTTACCTGATAATAGTACTTGGCAAGTACAACGAACCTCTAATAGTTTAGTATTTCAATATAGTTCAATTACAAATAATTTTAGTACAGTGTATACCGTTAATAATATTAATGTATATGACACCGCACAATTATATATACTTAATAATAACAACTATGGAACGGCATACTTGGGAAGTTGGCAGGTATCTGCATTAAATCAACTTCAAAGTTTTAATGTAGCATGTGCAGCACAATTTAGCACACTAAATGCAACATACGGCACTGTTTCATCACTAACTGTAAGCAGTATTGGTTCAGTATCGCTCGCTGGAGATATTGATATGAAATTGAATAATATTAAAAATATAGGAAGTAGTGAATATTCGGTGCCTCCATTTACCTTTTCAATTACCCCAACATCAACTATAACTTCAGGATCGTATACGTATTTTGTGTGTAATTCAAGTTGTACTGTTTCATTGGCAGCTAATCTAACAAATGTTGTATATTACGCCATAGGCGGTGGCGGCGGCGGTGGATCAGGTTATCAGAGTGGAGGAGGAGGAGGAGCAGGAGGATTACAAACGAACGATCCAGCCATATATTCATCTCTTACACTTTCATCATTACAGTACAATAATAATTTTCTACAATTGACAAATGGGCAAACATATACTATTACCATTGGAACGGGAGGAGGATCAGCTACAAACGGAACAAATACAACATTTATATCAGGAGTATCTACATTTGTGACTGCAACTGGAGGAGGAGCAGGTGTTCCTGATGGAAGTCCTGGTGCAAGTGGTGGGTGTGGAGGAGGTGGTGGAGTAATAAATAATGCAGGAGGAACAGGGTCGCAGGGATTTAATGGAGGAGCAGGAGGACCTCTGGCACAAAGTAGTACTTTTCCTTGGAGTTCAGGAGGAGGTGGTGGAGGAATTAGTACATTAGGTGTAGCTGGTAATTATTATAATCAGGGAGGACCAGGTGGTGTGGGATTGACGATTATTAGCATACCATGTGGATACGGAGGACGAGGTGGAGCCACGGATTGGTATGTTCAGAATCCCACCACAGGGGCAAACGCAACGACTCCTGGGTCAGGTGGAGGAGGAAGCGCATTATTTAATGCGGGAGGTAATGGTGCCTCAGGTATATTTATTCTTGGAATTCCTACATCCCAATTATACAGCCGCCGGTATGGTATTGTCTCAATTGACACAAATAGAAATCTCGTAATCTCTACACCCACAAATATTGTATTATCAGGAATCACAGGACCGAATAGCAATTCTCCGTTTGTCCTCACATATAATTCCACCTCGGGTATTGTAAATTATACTACATTAACTAATTCTAATTCTCTTGCTTCTGCTTCTACAATTGCCTATGGTACTGCCGCGGGATCCATTACACAAGGAGACAAAGCAATTGCGATAGGTTATTATGCCGGTCAATCAACACAACAATCAAATGCGATTGCTATTGGAAATTCTGCCGGCTTACTCTACCAAAGCACAGGAGCGATTGCCATTGGATATCAGGCTGGTTTCTCTACGCAACAATGGAATGCAATCGCGATTGGTTATGATGCTGGACAATACAACCAAGGAATTTTAGGACTTGCGATTGGTAATGCGGCAGGTCAACAGTCTCAAGGATCAAACTCTGTAGCGATTGGTAATGCGGCAGGTCAACAGTATCAAGGATCAAATTCTGTTGCCATTGGCTGGGCTGCTGCCAGTACCATGCAAAATAGATATGCCGTGGCAATTGGTACAAGTGCCGCTCAAAGTAATCAAGGAACATTCGGTATTGCTATTGGAACAAATGCTGGTGCAAATTACCAAAGTACACAATCAATTGCTATTGGAAATTCTGCAGGAGCTTTCAATCAAAGCCTTCGTTCAGTTGCAATTGGTACTTTGGCTGGACAGGTGAATCAAGGAGGATACGCAGTCGCAATAGGATATAGAGCGGGTGATAATTACCAACATAATAGTTCAATTATTCTTAATGCCACGGGTAATTCTCTAAATACACTGTCAACAAATTCGTTCTATGTTTCACCGATTCGCAATGACGAAACAATCACTTCAGGTTTCTTACATTACAATACTATGACAAATGAGATCGTGTACAATGCGCAAAATGGAAGTGCGATTGTTAATAGTAGTATAACCCAAACACTCGTCCCAAATACAGATAATGTATATGATATCGGCACATCAACCCTACGCATTCGCCATATCTATGTAGGTCCTAGCTCTCTAACAATTGGTACTGGGGCTATCTACGCTGATGCTAGCGGAAATCTATATACTGCAAATAGCACAGGTACAACACTATATATCGGTGGTACGAACCAGTTTTCAACCGTCTATACATCATCGCTTACTGCAAATACACTCAACAATGTAACATTTTATACATCGAGCCAAAGTTTAACAATAGGAACTTCATTTGGTTACACCAAACAAGGAGCCAATGCAACTGCAGTTGGCTCACTTGCCGGTTACACATATCAAGGATCGAATGCAGTTGCGACTGGCATAGGTGCGGGTTACTCCTTTCAAGGAGTCAATTCCGTATCTATTGGCGCCTACGCAGGAAATGTGAATACAATATCAGTTGTTCCTGGGTCAACATGGAGCAGTGTTACATCGTCTGTAACTGCGTCGTATTATGGTATAAGTGTATCAGGAAACGGACAATACCAATTGGCTACTGCAACTAGTTATGTGTATAGCTCATCGAATTACGGATCAAACTGGACGGATATTACATCAAAACTTAGCGGATCAGAGTTTCAAGGTGTATCGGTTGATTACAGCGGTCAATATCAAACTATATGTGTATTTGCTGGTCCAGTCTATGTATCTATAAATTATGGTGCCACTTTTACATCAAATCAAGGAAATGCACCCTGGGAAACAGTCTCTATATCTGCAACAGGTCAATATCAAACTGCAATTTCTGAAAATTACGGTGCTGATAATGGTGGTATATTCACTTCAGTAAATTATGGAAGTACATGGACATCAAATACAGGTGTACCAACGGGTGTTGCTTGGCAAGCTTTAGGGGTGTCTGGATCCGGTCAATATCAAACTGCTGCTATATATGGACAAGGTGTATATACATCGTCGAATTATGGTAGTAACTGGACATCAAATGTATCTGCACCGGTCGGCAATTGGAATGGCGCATCTATATGCTCAAATGGTCAGTATCAAACACTTGTACAAAATAACGGCGGTGGCATTTTTACATCTGCAAATTATGGTGTTACTTGGACATCGAATACATCGGCACCATTTGCATCATGGACTCGTGTATCAGTATCACAATCTGGTCAATACCAAAGTGCCGTTCAATATCCAGGTCGTATATTTACCTCAACTGATTACGGTAGCACTTGGACATCAAATGCCTCTGCCCCATCTTCGAATTGGAACGGTATATCTATATCTGCAGATAATACATATCAGGCGGCAGTCGTATATAATGGTAAAGTCTATGTAAATCAAGGAATAACTGGATTAGAAGGAAATAATACAGTCGCAATCGGTGCGTATGCCGGTTATTCAAATCAACGCAATGCCTCAATTGTTATTAATGCTACAGGTGCTATTCTCAATAGTGCGCTGCCAAGTTCTTTCTATGTTGCGCCTGTTCGCTTTGACTCCACAATTACACTGTACAATGCTCTAGTATACAATAGTACTACGAAAGAAATCACCTACAATAGTGGAAAAACATTCGTCATTGACCATCCTAAGGATGAATCTAAATACCTTGTTCATGCGTGCTTAGAGGGACCTGAAGCCGGTGTATACTACCGTGGTACTGGCACGATTGCCGATCTCGAGTCCAGCGTTACAATAACTTTACCTGATTATGTAGACGCATTAGCGACGGAATTCACTGTCCAGGTGACACCTATCTACAATGGCGGTGTGCGCACACTCAATGTGTCCAGGATATCTAACAATCAGTTCACGGTATACGGTGATAGTGGTGAATTCGACTGGCATGTCTATGGTCGCCGGTTGGTTGTTGATGTGGAACCTAAAAAATCAGCGGCGAATGTGCGGGGCGAGGGTCCTTACCGCTGGATCGCTTAGGCAAGCATCACTGACTCCTCGTCGTCTTCATCCTCCTCATCCGAAATATCCATCGACTTATCACCAGCGTAGAGCATCGTGTAGGCGCGCGCCTGCTCTTCATATGCTGCCTTATCCTCCTTGTACTGCTGCGCAATATCTGGCATCAGTGGATCACTTGGGTTGGGATCCGTAAGTAGACTGAGCACCGATAGGAGTACCTTAGAAATCGTGAGCGCAGGGCTCCACTGACTCTTCAAAATATCAAGGCAAATGCCACCACTTGCGTTGATATTTGGATGATAAATCTTTGTCTTAAATTGTAGGTGCGGTACCTTGAAAGGGTACTCAGTAGGAAAGTGAATATTTAGTTTGAATACGCCGCCGGCGAATGGACTATCCGCGGGTCCCATAATCACGCCCTCCCAATGAAACATATCATCCCCTACTGGTCCCGCCGAGCAGCCTGCTGGTGGGTCCTTTCGTAGATCATCAAGCTCCTTTAGAATACGACGTAGTGCCATTGTTGCATTTTCTATGGTAGAAAAAGCAACATCAAATTTTTTGTATTTACTCGGTTTCCAACATAGGCGTTAACCATGTCTGGCGCTCCGCCTCAGGAATACGATATTCATTGAAGATTTCTGCTGCTGCTGCGGCGCGCTCTTCCACGGGTCGGTTCAAGAGAGTCGCAAACTTTGCCTGGAACGCCTCACGCGGTGGTGCCTCATTCTGTAGCAATGCCGTAATTTCTGGATCATAGGCGTAGAGTACATTTACAAGATGCGTCATCTTACCATTCTCGCACATACCAACACCCTCAATCACCTCCTGTGCTAGCCGACGAACAAGTTGCTTACGCTCTGCGTGTATCTTGATATACATCCATACACGGTCAAGAACATCGCCGTATGCCGCATTGAACGCTTGTATATTGTAATAGTCATTGGTAATTTCCATAGTACATTGCTCTTTTGCCCGTGGACTAAATTTTACTGCGGTTTTATCATCAAAGGCGAGCAGAATCTCTGCCAAGGTTTCCTGGGTGGCATCGACGGAACGCGCTATAAGAATAGGAATTGCTTTCCTCGTTCCATCCTGTACTGATGAACGGTGGGTGCTTTGAATATCGCGAGCAAAGGCACGAAGATCAATGCCGCCCTCTGGATCACGGCGGAAGTTTGCGCCATGAACTGCTTGTACAGCGGGATTTTGTAACTGTTGTGCTGCTTGCGCTGCTGCTGCTGCCTGCGCTGCTGCCTGCGCTGCTGCTGCCTGCGCTGCTGCTTCTGCTGCTGCACGCTCCTCCTGACGCCTCCTAACCGCCTCTTCACGCACTCTATCACCAATCTTCAATGAAGTAATAATGTTATAGGTTGGAAACGGTCCTAAAGCAGTTTGCAATTCCTGAAATACATTATTTTTATCATTGTCTGGAATATCGTTCCACTCCAATTCGTCCACATTAAAGTACGCTAAATTGATGACACCGGTAACTGCCCTAAGCAAAGGTGACCATCCTACATGCTGAACCGAGGACTTTTTTACAGCACAATACGCCTGAGCAAGCAGATTCGTTGGTACATGGAGAACGACCCATAAATCTGCAATTAGCCGTGCATACCTATGAAAGTCATCAGGTGATCCTGCAGGTGCACGATCCTGTCGTAAAATATTCTCAGTAAGCCTGACTGCTCGCGCCGCCGCTCTTTCCGCCTCCGCTGCTGCTGCTGCCTCCGCTGCCTGTGCTGCCGCTGCCGCTACTCTTGCTGCCTGCGCACCGTGCACTCCGCATAAACCATTGTAATTTACACTCGCGTTTTTTGTACAAGGATTGCCTGCGGCAGTCGTCGCTGTACATATAGGCATTATAGTTGTATTAAATTGAAGAATCTTAGATAGATTCTTCAATTTTTTAAAAAGAGTCATTACCAATAACATCCGCCCTCTACTTCTTTTGCACCCGTTGGCGTCTCTTCCGTCTCAGGAAACACCCATGCATCATTGAAAAATTCGGATATAGTACCGTGTGTGAGCCATCGGTGCCCCTTGATTCCAAACAATATCTGTGTAGCACCACCAGTATGAATAGACGCGATATTCTTCTCTTTGAGTGCGTAACATATAGGTAAGGAAAGGGCACCACAGCCAATAATAGCAAAATGTGCTCCCGTCTCTTCCACCTGTCGTACAATATCCGCAACTGCAGCACGCCAACCGCCCTCTATAATCTTCGCCGACCAACGACCCGTTGTTGCCGATAAATATGGGCTGTATCCTGCGCGTACAGGAATGATTGCCGGTGGTCGTGGATTCCAAATAGGATTGGCACCCCATACCGCCTCTTTACGCGTCCATTGATATTCAATACTTTTGTAAAAAGGAGACACTACCGCCACCTTACGGTCCTTCGGTAGCATATAGGTCCACCGCTGTTCAAGGTCTTCAATATAATACGGCTCCAATGCTCTTAGAGGAAACTGTGCTGCCTTACTTGCAAATGTCCTAAGAATTGCCTTTTCTATATTCGTATTTATAGGATTCCATGCGGCAAAGCCGTCGCATGCGGGCAATACCTCTGTAAGCATATGTTTTGCCCAGGCATCCATCGCAAGATCGGTCGCAGGAAACAACCCTCCATTTCGCGCAATATTTAACTTTATATTTTGCGGATATGCGCGGCGCTGTGCATCTTGGCGATAATGCGTATAAAAAATAAGCACATCTAATTCCGATGTTCCTATCTTTCCAACAAAAAATGGTTTATGTGATTGAATCTTATTTACAATAAAGGCGGCACCCTCTTCTAGATTCATATCTAATTTATCTAGTATAGTTCTCTTAAAATAGATACCTATAGTAAGATGGGTTCAAATAAGAACCAAAATAAGACAATGAAAAAGCCCCGCGCTTTATGTCAGTGCTACAACTCACAAAAAGCACCCTGTACGCGTACAGCAGTTGAGGGCAGTCCTTTCTGTGCCCAGCACCAAGACTGCAATGGTTCACCTTTATCGGGCTCCGAACCGGTCCGTGATGTTGCCCTCTACAATAAACCGTCGGTTCGTCGGTGCCATAACTGCTACTCATACGCAATGCATGTGTATGATCCTAAGGGCGAAGAATTATGTAAAAAGTATGGTAACTGTCGTAACTTTTTCCATCAACCCGGTGCGAAAACGGGGCACCGCAATGCGTTAAATAAGGAGGAGCGCCGCTCATGCCCCGTTGTGGAAAAACTTATGATGGGGGATATTCCTGAGGTGACAAAGACATCATTTGATGCGAAGTGTCCTGCCGGAATGAGTAAGGTGGCAGCGGTCGTTGATAAAGGTGTAGATTATCACTGGTATCGTCAAGATCGTGATGGCTATTGGAGTCATAAGGATGGCTCCAATAAGGTGAAGACTTTTGATGCACTCAAGAGTCCTATTTTTAACCCCGAACTCGCGTCCCGCGATTACCGATGGCAGGGGAGCGATCTGAATTACGAGGACTTCTGCGGGTTTTATTGTGTCCCACGGGACCATCCGGTCGTTTTAGGGCGAGGCGTGAACGCACCTGCGGCTGCTGCTTCTGCGGCGGCGGCAAGGACACGGAAGGCGGCACGGGTGCAGAGACGGACCCAGAGAGGTCGGCGCTCTCAGCGGCAGCGACAAGCACAGCAGGGACGGGGTTATGACATTCGGCTGAACTCTCTACCTGGCTGCCCCCCTTCTCCGCAGACGGGAGGTCGCAAGACGCGGAATCAGCGTGGGAAGGGCTATGATATTCGGCTGAACTCTCTGCCTTCATGCCCTCCTCAGGGAGGTCTTGGTCTGTCGTGGACTGATTATCCTCCTCACTCAACGGACGCATTGCGAAAACAGTACTTGTAGGATACCAAAATTTTAAGGCATCCCGAAAGGAAACACGCTTTGAAGGATTGTAGGAAAGCATCTGTCGCATAAGATCAATAAAGCGCTGATGAGACTGCTGATAAAACTCTGTTCGTATTGCCAATGGCTCCATGAGACATTCGTAGTAATGTGTTAACCACCGCATCGCAAATAGCCAAACCTGCTCTGCCTCGGTATTGAGTGGCGCGAATCCATTCTGACCCGAACCCAACATTCCGTATTCAACCGGTGATAGATAAATACGCACCATCGATTCAATAATTTCAAACGCTTCGTTCTGGGTATCTAACAAATGAATCTGTGTCTGTAATGGTACACTCTGTTGTATTCCCAATATACGATGCCGTTCAGGTGCTGCCGTTTTACGCGGAGACCATACTGGTAATACTGGAATATGTTCCCAACCGCTATCCTTTCGCACAAATCTCTCCAAATCTGCCGTAAAATCTCGCTCAAACCCGTGTAGGTTCATTTGTCATAGCAGCGTTTTCTACGATTGAAAAATAACCGCACGAAAGTAAGGGAAATGCTTTGGGAATCAATGATTTACGCAGCCGTTGCGCTGCTTATTATAATTGTTGCTTGGGAATACCTTCGTAATAACATGATGCTTGAAGGATTTACTGACGGTGTTGTGCCAGAGTATTTCGGTAAGTTCTTTCCACGCCGCTACGATGTTGTACCGGGCGAGATGCGCGAAGTGGATGGCTGGATACGCAATCCCCGTTACTTTGAAGGGTATGTGGATGTACAACGCCTTGGCTACAAGGGTGATTTCTGTCGTGTTGTTGAGAAGGAAGGACTACCCGATTCTCGTATTATGGCGTGCGCACTCGCCGGTCAGGAGGGTCTCGACTCCTTCACCTATCGTACCGACTCTATGCGCGCTGGCACTAAATTTAGTCGCGATGATTACTTCAGTGATGTAAATGGCGACGGCAAGGATGACTATGCCCGTATTTTAAAAATAAAAGATTCTCCCAATGATGCGTGGCAGGCTATGGCAATTCTTGCTGGCAACACCCGTTTCAAACAGGGCGAAGAGACTCCTGATAACGATCCACCCGTTGATATTGCTGATTTACTCTTCTTCTTTGAGGGTATTATGGTATGGTACCGTTTCTACGACGATATGTTGGATTACGGTGAGAATACCCAAATTAAGATTGCTGGCGGAATGAAGATTGATGAAGATCCTAAGAAAACGGTAACCAAAGGACTCTCTATGAACCGTCTGCCGACTGCCGATATCGAGGTGAAGCCGCCTGCAGACCAGTTCATTAAAATCGGCGAAAATGCCCGCCTAGAATTTGATTCCAAGGTTCAACTCCGCCAGTTACGCGCCGTTAGCGTCTGGGTATACTTTGATGAATTTACGAATAATGCTCGTATCTTTGATTTTGGCAATGGTCCAGGGCATGACAATGTAATACTCGGTATTGAGGCAAAGGGAAATGTGGATCCCGCATTTGGTCTTCTCAATAGCCGCCCTGGTGACGACAATAAAGTCTGTAATTCGCGTGCACCCGCCGAAGTTTCGCCCCAAGAATTCATGGCAACCACCGAAGCAAATGTGAGCGAATTTGACTGCCCTGGTCCCGAGCCCGTTCAAAATACCTACCCTGAAGATGAGATTCATCCTGGTATTGATCCTCGTGCAAATTTATTGTTTGAAATCTGGGATACCCAACAACGCAAAATGCGGCTGCGTGCTATGAACGCTATCCCTTTGAAAAAGTGGACACATATCGCATTGACAACGACGGACGCCACGAATTTCCGCCCCACCTGGCGCATATATGTGAACGGCAAAATGGTCTTGGAAGAGCTGGACGGATTCATGCCGCTCAAATCGTACACAACTAGCAACTATATTGGTCGTAGTAACTGGGAAACAGAGTCTCAGGCGTTTGAAAATCCTGATGAGCGGTTGCGCGGAGCGTTATTTGATTTCCGCCTGTATCGTCAGCCGATGAGCGAAGGTAAAATAGATAAAACATACCGTTGGGGACATAAGAAACTTGGTATTCAGGACCCTAAGCCGCTGGTACCGGCAAGTAGTGAGGGCTTCCCTTACCCGCCACCGGCAATTGTACCACCGACAAAATTTGAGGCAATTCCTGTGCTGGACCCGCCGGCAACCATCAACTAAATACTATTGTGAGTTCTACTCCTTCGGTTTGAAGGGAGCACGGCGCTTACTCTTAATCCCCGCCGAATAGAGCGCTGCAAGGTCCGTAGCGGTAATCGTCTCTGCGTTGGATGTCGCTGGAAACTTTACAAATGTTTTCTTAATAAGAGTATGTTTGTAGAAATAGAGCCCGTAAGGTCCCTTTTTGATCATATAGTCACCGACTTGACGAGAGAACGCTGTTTCCGTTGTGGCGAAAGAAATCTTCGCCTCTAGTTTCTCTTTAATTTGTTCCAGCGTTTCGTCGCCCTTCAGGCTCACATTTGTAGTACCGCAAATAACATACCATCCGTAGGGTCCCTTCTTTTTACGGATTTCCTGGGTTTCTAACATCCCAATCAATTCACCTGCGGCGGCTATGGCGGCGTTTGCGAATGCCGTTGTCGCATCAAGCAGGGTTGCGGTTTCAAAGGTCGTGGACGGTGGCACGGCGGCAAAGGTCGCTTTTGCGTCGGCGGGGGCGCCGGGGGGCGGCTCCTTCATAAAGAGGGGACCCTTACGGCTTAAAATTACCTTTATGTTTTCGGCGAGGACACGCTCTTTTGCTGCTTTGCTGGCAGCGGCACCACCGGTGGTCATTGTTTGGTAGCGTTCTTTGTAGGTGTCCCAGGTCTGCTGGAGGACCGACTTCCACGGCTGTTCCGCTTTTGCTACGGCGTCCAACTTCTGCTCCATTGCCGCCGTAAATTCGTAATTGAATAGATCGTTATATTCGCGGGACAGGAACTCGCTCACCGACTTACCGAGTGCGGTGGCACTGAGCTTATTCTTATCCGCGCCGACTTTGTGATGCTCTAATGATTGGTTTGGCGGCCACTGGTTGGGGCTCAGGGAGAGATGGTGACTATCCTGCGTCTTGCCGTCGGTGTTTGTCTTCTCTACATAATTGCGGTCCATGATGGTGGTCACAAGGGATGCAAAGGTGGAGGGACGACCAATGCCCTTCTTTTCCAGCTCGGCAATCAGTGATGCTTCGGTGTAGCGTCCCTTCGGCTTCGTAAACACCTCGTCCGCCTTGAGGGTGGTCCAGTTTAGAAGGGCGTTTTGGACGAGCTTTTGCGCCCAGTATAGCCACTCCGCCTGGTCCTTGGCGTGTCGTTCTGGATCCTGCTTTTCTAGAATCTTATAGCCGGCAAAGCGGAGTTTCATCTGTTCAGTGGTCCATTGACGAGTAGGGTCTGCCGTAAGTGCAAGGGTCGCCTTGCGCACATCGGTCTGTGAGGGGGACATTTGGCTCTGTGTGGCACGGCGCCAGATAAGGGCGTAGACCGTCTTTTGCGTATCGTCCTCAATCGGCGGATTGGGGGTTTCAGGATGCGTGGGTCGTATCGCTTCGTGCGCCGCCTGTGCTTCTGGAGGCGCAGGAGCATCTGTGGCTTTTGTCTTTTTCGCTTTGGCAGGGACTGCTGTTGCTACTGCTGCTGTTGCTACTGCTGCTGTTGCTACTGCTGCTGTTGCAGCCGTTGTTTGTTGAATCGTATGCTGCCCCTCGGGTCCTAGATACGGTGCACCGTAGGTAGCCTGTACATAAGTACGAATCGCCGTTGCTGCCTCTTGCGACAACAGCGGATTATCAGTACGCATATATGTAATATGACCCGCCTCATACAACTTCTGCGCCGCCATCATCGTCGCCTTAGGGTTCAAACCGTGGAGAGACGATGCCTCCTGCTGAAGCGTTGATGTAATAAGCGGCTTCGGTGGCTGTGAAATGGAGATAGTCTCCTTCACCTGAACAACCTTCGTTTCTGTATTTGTATGAACTTGTTGTAATGCCTCGCGCGCTTCTGTCTCATCCTTGAGCTCCTTTGTTGCTTCCGCAGGAATGGTTTGGGATGGATTGGCTGGATCTGCCCAGGTACCCGATAGACGCCATGATGCCTCAGGTCGGTGCGTATCCACAAGTAAGTCGCGTTCTACAACTAGCCTTAGCGCAGGAGTCTGGCATCTTCCTGCGGAAAGCTTTGGGGCAACACGGCTCCACAGTACTTTTGAAATAGTAAAGCCTACAAGAAGATCAAGCATCGCGCGCGCCTGCTGCGCGGCAACCTTATTCAAGTCCAGACGCCGCGGATTGTTTACCGCAGCTAAAATTGCCGGTTGGGTAATTTCATGAAACACAATGCGCGGAGTAACTGCCGGATTAAGATTTAGGATAGCAGCAACATGCCAGGCAATGCCCTCTCCCTCACGGTCGTCGTCTGTTGCTAAAATTATCTCGGCACCCTTTGCCGCTTTCTTAAGCTTCAAAATCGCATCCTTTTTCGTGGCAATTTCGGCATACTTCGGCTCCCAGTTGCGGTCAATCCCTACCGAATCGAGGCTTTCCTCTAGTGCACGGATATGACCCATTGTCGCCACGACCTGATAGCCGGCGCCTAAGAATCCTTGAATTTTACCACATTTGGCAGGAGATTCTACAATGACTAATTTCATCTTGAAGTAGTCGTTGTTTTTATTAAAGGGTTGATCTCAATTTTTATAAATCTTATATATATTTAGGATGTCTACTAAAGGGACCCGAAAGGTTCAATTTAATAATACTAAGACTTCGGCTATTCCACCTTCAAGAACCCCAGCACATGTAACCGGATTCAACCGTACAAATCCATATTCGTTGGCAGAAGGGTGGCAGACAGCGGCTGAGTATACTGCCGCTGTTAGAAATGCTAGACTCCAGAAAATTTTAGAAAAACGTCTTGGACGAAATGAAAAGCCCTATGCGTATCAGGACCCGCATTTTATGTACCCGTTAGAGGCTCGTGCAAATGTTGCAAATACCGCCAAAGAGTTAGCCAAAATAAATAGGACAGCAATGAGATATGGACTTCCGTTGCTTCCCCAAGTAAATCATGTGGCGATCAATGTAAAACCGGCAACTCGCCGCCGCCGCCGCCACCGTCGTTAACGTAAGCGCCGCTTATTTCCAAACAACTTATCCGATGTATTCAATTCCCTTGGAATCCATCGTATCGCTGTCCAATATGTCTTTGCCACCGTATTCATAATAATATACCGATGGTATTTTGCATACTCGTTTTTGAGTGGTTTATCTGGTAACATAAGACCCAGGATAACACTCATATTATCATTTTCAATATGAATATTTTGCTCATTATTTTCTAGGGCGAAGAGCAGCCCACGATTGACAGATGCCCACTCTGTTTCAGTACTATCCTGAGCATCTGGAATTGTCTCCATATGTTTGAGTGTATATTTATGTGTTTCAGTTCTAAGAATCATCGCCACCCGTGACCGCTTTGTATAATGATTAAAACTGCCATCAGTTTGTAGCAGGGCTGTAAAGCGGGGTTGATGAGTATTCATACCGCCCAGGCGTTTAAAAATGTCCGCACGCATCATTCTGTTGTAATTATTGTTGATGCGTTTAGCCCCTGAAGGCACCGCATCAGCAGGTCAAACTCCCAAGCTGTTAAATAACACTTTGTCATATCCTGTAAAAATACTTGGATTTCAGGATTTGCCTCTGCGTGTGCGGTTACCTTACTTATAAAGGTTGCAATATCATCCGTTTGATCCGGTGCAATCTGCTGAAGTCCTAACACAATACCCATAGCAATGGTTTGAAGTTCCGGTTTGAGTGTAGCAACTGTTGCGGCAATTTGATTTGCCTGCTGTGCTGCCTGCTCCGTTTGATACGCTTCTTTACAAGGCGCACATTGCTGCTCAGGTGTACAATTCACACATAGTGTAGCACTCATTGGTATAACTCTCTATAGTGGGTTATGCTTAGACTGATTTTGGTTAGGTATCCTGGATATCTAACAAAAAACGGTTTGTGGTCATTGCGGGCGTCGATCCCGCGGCCTTCCCCTCGCGAAGCATACGTACAAGCGTATAAGAGGGATGATCTACCAACTGATCTAAATGACCTTAGTGGGGTTCCCACCACTTATTTCACAGTGGAAATCTTTAAGTCGTCAATTTTTATGGATTTTCTGTAATATATACTATTTATTCGCAAAAACGAAAAAATAGTATATGTGCGGGATGTGGGATTCGAACCCACGAAGATTTTCTCTATGGGGTCTTAAATCCCACCGCGTAACCACTGGCGCAATCCCGCTTAAATAGGAGTCTCCTCCCACTTGTTTCACGGTAGAAATCTTTAAACCGTCAATTTTGTTGGTATCTACCGGCGGCGAGTACCTGCCTTGCGTCCCTTACGCGCCTTGCGAGTTTTACGCGTCTTCGGGGCAACTCGTACGGGGGCAAAGGCTACACGGGAGTTATTATTTGACCTTTTTACTACAGGCTTATTAAAAGATATAGCGTTGGGATTACGTAGATTCTCTTGTGATCGCAGCATCCAAGGGCTAACATAGTTACCGGTAGCGGTGTAGGGCATTTCTAATTATGTGAAATATTATAAATAGTTCACATATAAGGAGCTACCAGGAATCGAACCTGGGTTTTGAGAATCAGAACCTCATATACTACCGTTGTATTATAGCTCCAAATAAAGAGACTTGCTAATTCTTTAAACCATTTCATCAAATTTCCAGACAAAACCGCCAGAAGTCTTAGATCTGCCACGAAGTGATTGGGAAATAGATCCCTGTGCGATATTTAATTCTAAAGATGCTTCTTTTGTACTATTAAATTTTTTAATCATCTTTCCTTCTTTAGATTATTTTCTACGACGCAGGGTCTTCCCCGTATAATGCTTTAATTCCGCAAGCCCTACTAACGCGGAAATTTCATTCGGTGTTGCCAATCCTGCCCGTGCCGCCTCTTCATACCGTTGTTTAAGCCGTGCCTTATGAGTCTTTGTAAGATTGATTCTTCCGTTAATAATATTTATAACCTGTTTGCGAAATTCAGGGGTATTGCTTTTCGGCAGTTTATTTTTACGGGTTCCTCCTTTCTTTGTATTAGAAAACACCGCGTTCCACGCCGCCTTATGACGAGGTCTGTTGAAAAGGTTATAGACATTTGATGCCGAAGATCCTCGTGATGTGCGGGAATTATTGCCTATTGGAATATTAAATGTATTTGTAACCGGATATACCTCTCCATAATTCTCATTGCTATCGGCTTTGTTTGTTGCCTTTATCTTACGCGTTTTGAGTTTGAGGTTTTGCCGAAATACCTGTTGTTTCTGAGCAGCTTCTGCGGGTGACATTGTACCGTGCGTTTGGCGCATTGCTTGTAATGGGGGGCGCCCTGGTAAAACATATGTACGTGGCTGATACGGATTCATTCCGCCGGTTTGTCCCTTAATATGTCCTACGATTTTTAAAAGGACGTTGACAAATTCGTAGGGTTTGCTTACACGCGGTTTGCCCATTTTCACCTTCTCCATAACGAAAAATAATGAGCTTAGGTCCATTTGATCCGAATTTGCACTTAGAGTTCCGTTTAGTTTGTTCATAATTAACTCAATCTCGGCATACTGTGTGGGGTTATCTACTTCAAAATTAAAATTTTCAAGACGACTTTTGAGGTCTTGGATAGTGGCGTCTGTTAGAGTTGTCAAATAGACGCCATCTACTGTTGTATTTAATTTAAGTCCTGGTGGTGCTGACATGTCTTACAATGGTTAGAGGTTAATGGAGTTCATAAATCCGCTCAGGCTTCGGGAATCCATTGAATTCTGACGCCGTTACGGTCGTATAGGCACCCATATTAGGCACTTTGAGAATATCACCTACTTCAACGTCTACCAGCGGAATATTTTCACCTAGACAATCGCCTGAGTCACACGTGCGACCAAAGACAATTGTCGGTCTTGTCTTTTCTACCTGCTTCTTCGGTCTCAGGCGCTCTAGGACTGGTGTCTGGTGATCAAACGGAATATTGGAGAAAGATCCGTAGACCGACTCATCAATTGTAATACGCCACATTGGCTCTGTGTCGTAAGTCGGCTCAGGATATACCGGCTTCTTACCAATGACTGTCGTGTATAGAGTGTGCGTAGGAGCGGCAAGGAACCGTCCAGGCTCCGCAATAAACTGGATTTTATGGTCGTTAAAATGCTCTTTATGTGCCGAATTGATCGTTGCCGCCACTGTCTTGAACGACTCGGCATCTGCTAGGAAACCGCCGCCAATATCTATCGTTGTCGTATCAAATCCGTGGTGTTTGGCAATCGCGGCGGCTTTCTTACATTGCGCAATTGCATTTGCGTATTGCTCTGGATTCTGGCATTCACTTCCAACATGAAAGCTAAAGCCTGTGAGGTTGAGTTTAAGGGCGCGTGCTGTATCATAAATCTTCGGTAGCCAAGTGAGCGGGGCACCGAATTTCTTTCCAAAGGGCTGCTTGGAGCCCTTATCTTCGACCAGCAGGCGGATCAAAATGCCACCGGTCCATCCTATCATTTTCTCTGTCTCTTCAACTGAATCTACCACTGAAAGTGGAATACCCTGCGTATTCGCAACCTTAATATCATCCGCTTTCTTACAAGGCTGGGCATAGATAATGCGATTGGGGGTCACGAGGGGCAGGGCTTCAAAGATTTCTCTGCGTGATGCACAGTCAAATCCTATTGTGGGGTGAAGCTCCGTCATCCATCGCATCATCTTTGCGTCGTTATTACATTTCACTGCGTAGTGGGGAGTGATTGTAGGTAGGCAACGCTGCCATAGTTCTAGTTGATGCTTGAGCGCCTGACGAGAGATAGTGAAGTAGGATAACGCCAGTGTGATTGATAGTTAAGCCGAATAAATTAGTTTTAAGTGATGGTCCGGATGGTTTTAACGGGTTCAAATTTTTAATTGAAAAATTTTTGTTTTTTTTATGTTTTATATATTTTTGTATTTGTGTTTTGTGTATGTAGAGACTGATTACTAACTATCGGCTGCAGCCTCAGCGCGCGGCTTCACGCGCATCTGCCACATGCCCGCAATTGGCGTGCGACACGAAGGGCACGGCGCATTTTGTGCGCCCGTAACATTCGTCCACTTAGTAATAGCGCGTGCCTCATAGATGTGCCCGCAGTTCATGCTGACATTGACAACCTTACACTCCGAGAGACGCTCCATTGTGATGGGGCACATACTACCCTTCTCAATCTCGGCACGCGCGTGGTTCACGTAGACGTGGTAGGGCCACGGGCAGCCGTCTGTGCCCATGCGCACCTCAACCTCCGTTGCCATTTCATCGGGTATTGGCTCTACATCACGCCCGTCCGCTGTAGGCTTCTTGATCCACATGCTGCGAAAGATAGGTACAGAGGGATCACGGTGTGCCTTATACTCCTTGCGCAGCCGACTGTATTCCAGTGCAGCATTGCGTGCAGCCTGAGCCGCTTCTGCCAGCCGCTCTTCGTCCGTGTACTCTGGCTCTGGCTCTGCCTCTGCCTCTGCCTCCTCCTCTGCCTCCTCCTCTGGTGCCACGTAGCCCGCCGCCGCGTCAAACATAGAGGAGTAGTCATCGCCGGCGGCAGCATCTGCCTCTGCCATGGCGCCCGCCAGGTCCGCCGCGACTTCACCAATCGCACTGTGGTACAGCTCCTCAATGGTGTTACGGCGCAATGTGTGGATGTTTGTCGGCGAAATGGACCAAAACGGGATGGCACGAATATCGGCGTGATTCATTATGCTGTACGGGTCCGGCAGCGACCGCAGCCACTGGATGTAGTCAGCTATCGGCTCAGTCCGGCGCATCAGCGTGCCTGCGACATACTGGATGTTCTGGTAGTGGTGCTTGAACACCTCGCTCTGTACTTTGTGAAGCAGTTGGAGCTCAACCAGCCGCTCATCAAACCGCGGCATCCAGTTATTAGATTCAAAGGCAAGTATGGGAATCGCATTATGGACCCACGCAACATTCATCTCCAGACTGAACGGGAGCACCACAAAGCGCTCATTGGACGGGCTGAAAGATAGCCCATGGTGATTTGTGCGCAAAGGCGAGTGGATCTTCACCGTGCGCACCGTCTTGTCTGGCATATTATCGTCGCCAACAATTGTGCCAAACCACGAGCGCATTGTTGCAGTATAAAAGCTGCCATCATCCGACGGCGTAGTATCAAAGATCATAATGGAATCCACAATCTCCGTGCGGAGTGTGGGATGGTACGGACCACGGAAAACGGCAAAGCGGGAAGGAAAGGAAGAGTAGGCATACATCTCTACTTGAAGGAAGAATGTGTAAGTGTGTTGGGGCGCTAATTTATTTGTGGTTTATAAAGTTTCAATTTTTTCCTCCGTTTGATAGAATAGGATTCCTATACTATAAAACGCCTGCAGGGAGTGGGGTTCGAACCCACGCGGATTGCTCCATACGAACTTGAGTCGTACTCCTTAACCACTCGGACATCCCTGCTTAATGGGGTTTCCCCAAATAAAATCAATACAAATAACTTTAGACCTTATGTGTCAAAAAAATTGAAACTACCTGCTGGATTTCTAACAGTGTCAGTGTTACATCCTAAAGCCTTCCCACTTCTTCCTTTCAGATGTCTTCTTCCATCTCTCTTTCCATTCCCCTTCCTACGCCTGCGCCTGCGGTGGGCGTTAAAGGCTCTGATGTGTTTGCCAGTACCGGTAATCCGCGCCTGGATCTTTCGGTCAAGTGCGTCCGTGGTGCTGATGCTGCCGCACTGCAATCCGCACTGGACAGCGTTCTTGCCCTCAAGACGCAGATGGCGCTAGAGGACGCTTTTGTCCTTGCCTTCCACAGCCGCAACATCCGCGGCGGCAAGGGTGAAAAGGCAGTGTTCCAAGTACTGTACGATCGGCTTTGTATGACGCAGGGCATTGTTGCCAAGGAGTTGCTGGACCTTATCCCGCACTACGGCTGCTGGAACGACCTACTGGTTCTTGCTGATAAGACGCAACACAAGGAGATCTCTCAGGCGATCGTGAACTTCTACGCTAAGACGCTGTATGAGGAGTCCAAGCTGGAGAAGCCAAAGACGCTTGCCGCCAAGTGGGCACCCCGCGAAGGCTCCAAGCATAATGACCTGGCAAAGCGAATTGCCTGGGTGCTCTTTCCATCGCAGCTGGTGGAGAAGCACGCTGGACGAATGCGTCACTACCGCCGCCTTGTCGCCGACATGAATGCCAAGCTCAACACGGTGGAGACGCTGATGTGCACCGACCGCTGGGACACGATTGTCCCTGCCTCGGTGCCTGGGCGTGCCGGCAAGCTGTACAGCAGGGCGTTCCTCAACCTACCCTCCACGTACCACGCTAAAGGGGAGCCAAAGCCGACTGGTGAGTATCGCTGCCCTGACGATGCCAAGCGGATGGCATGTCGGCAGAAGTTCGAAGCGCACTTTGCTGCTGCGGCGGCTGGAAAGGCAAAGGTCCACGGTGCCGACACGCTTTTCCCGCACGAGGTCGTCCAGAAGGCATCTGAGACGCACGATCTGTCGCCCGCTGAAGTAGACCAGCTTAATGCGGTCTGGCTTTCCATGGTGATGAAGGCAAAAGCTGCGGGTGGTCTCGGTCGGTCCATCTTCATGAGCGACTTCAGCGGCTCAATGGATGGCACGCCATACTGGGTCAGCATGGCGCTCGGCATTCTTGGCTCTCAGGTCTGTACCGACGAGTTCAAGGATAAGCTGATGACCTTTGACTCCGATCCCACGTGGCACCACTTCACTGCGGGCTCGGACCTGTTTGCGCGGATTCGCACAATTCGTGAAAGCAGATGCGGTCAGGGAACCAGCACGGATTTCCAGAAGGCGATGGACCTTGTGCTCGAGACGCTCAAGGCGAAGCGTGTGCGCCCAGGGCAGGAGCCTGAGAACCTCATCGTTCTTACGGATATGGGGTGGGATCAGGCGTGCGCATCCAATGAGCGCAGTAGCTACACTGGCAACTCGTATCGCCATGTTGTCAAGACGGCTGGGTGGCAGACGCATGTGGAGATGATTCAGGAGGCGTTTCGGCGTGCTGGTGAGGATATGTGGGGTCCTGGTCAGGGCTTTACGGTGCCCCGTATTGTCATCTGGAATTTGCGTGCTGACCCGCAGACCGACTTCCACGCCACCGCTGACACGCCTGGAGTTGCGATGCTTTCTGGCTGGTCGCCGACGCAGTTTGAGATTCTCATGAAGGAGGGTCCGCGCCAGATGACGGCGTACGAGATGCTGCGGCTGGAACTGGACGATCCCAAGTACCTGCGGGTACGGGAGCGAATCCGTGCAATTGTAGGCACTGCGTAAAAACCAAAAAACAAATAAATACACAAAAATAAAAAAAAAAGAAATAAAAAATTTTTAGATGGCATCTGCTAAAAAAATTGAAACGGTAAAAAATGGAATTGGTAATGTGTGTGCGCGGCGGCACCAAAGGATTCGTACAGCAATCAATATAATTTGATATAACCTGAATCCTGAATTAAGCGGAGTTTGACGGAAAATATAAGCCTGATCACCTTATATATAATCCGTTGAATCCGCAATGCTTCCTGTGTATAAAAGGAAGCACACAGCAATAATTCTTATATTGCGGTCCCTCTTGGGGGACCAAATGTTCCCTGCCTATGTATAAAGGGAGCACACAGCAATCAAGTATTGTTGATAACTGGAGAAAACCAGTCTAAAAAACCTGAACCAGGGCATCCCACAGCAACTAATTATTATTGTATATTAATAACCCAAGTTGATGCCCGTTTTTCAGTTAAACCTGCCGCTATAGCTCAGTGGAAGAGCGTCGCCCTTCTAAGGCGAATGTCGTGGGTTCGATCCCCACTAGTGGTACTTTTTCTGTGTATGATTTAAAAATAAATGTCTCTATCCACATAGGTACAACTCCTCCTCTATGTCGTATGTTGGAGCAGGTTTTATCATTCTTTCACCCGAATGTACCCACACTCTCCTTGTCAATGACTCCCGTTCTAAGAAATGGGGGTTTCCAAAAGGTCATCGTGAAAAAGAAGATAACGACGATTTAGCAACAGCAGTTCGTGAATGTAGCGAAGAAACGGGTCTTACGACCACCGATTATAAGGTCCACAATGAGGTCTTTCGAGTGAGCAAAGGTTCGCAATCATATCTATTTCGGTATGCAGTCCTTAAAACAGATATGAATAAAGTAAAAACCTATCCACTACCACCGAATGAAATTCGAGAGTGCCGTTGGGTTCCTATTACCGATCTTATGAGCGCAAATCATATCTACGACGGTAATAAATATCTACGGAATTGGATTACAGATTTGAAAGCGGATATCAGTAAAAAATCGGTTCATATCTTCAAGAAATTATGTACGAGCCGACCATCGCACGAATCCATGAGTTCTGGTAATATCATAACTTGTTCCTAATTTTTCAACTGCAATTTTATGAGCAATCCGTTCACTTGGTGTTAAACTTGCCATAAATGCAGCGACCTTTGGATCTACAGGTGGAGCAGTAGGCGCCTGGATATCTAACAGTGGCGTTGGTTGTGCTGCGATCTGTGCAGTCGGTTTATGAAAGAATGCTTGTATGGACGCCTGTCCAGGAGCAATTGTGACTTTTTTCGGTGGCATCTTGCTAACGAAAATAGGTGCTTATAATGGCTTCATTTTTTATGATTGTCTAGTATAGGATATGCCAACGATTGATGCAATTGTGGGGGCGGCGCAGAAGGGTCCCCCCTTGGCTGCGTTTTTGCGCGGTACTCGGGTGAAGGGGGGCGGAAAAATGTCACTGCTTAGACGGTATGAGTATGTTTTGGAGGAAAATCCGGGCGAAGGGTTCGCGGAGGGCTTCAAGCCCGCGTTCACGCCGGCGGAGATGCTATTTATGGGCGTTTTTGAGGGTAAGTACTTGAACGACTGTACAGACGAATTTCCGCGGGAATGGTTTCTGTACGCGGCGGCGGCGGGTCGTTTATCGCCGGTGGCGGATGTGTCGGTGAATTACTTTAAGGTGGGCTCTCGGCAGCCTCTGTCGGTCTGGAAGGAGAAGGGGTGGGCACCACGGCGAGGTCGGCATGTGGCGGCGACAGAGGGACGGGCAATTCTGGCGGACTCGGCGCAGAATCCTGATGAACGGGGCTGGTTTCAGTGGTATTGTCGCTACTGGCTCGGTCGTAGGTTGCCGGCACTCGATAAGGTCCAAATCGGTCGCTGGCGGTCGTTCGCGCGCCATGCCGGCTCGGTGAAAGCGCACTGCTCGCCTGGAGAGATTGGGTGCTCAGTAAGGGAACGCCAGGCGTTACTTCAGTGGGCTTATAATCCGTTTATTTAGTTTTCGCTGAACGCTTTAATCTGTTTAATAGGCGTCTCAACGGTGCCCAATAGCCATTCGGGTAGGATATTAGGATGCTTTAATCGTAGTTGCTCAATCAACTTAGGAATATCGTTAAAGCAGGCATCGTAGAAAAGGAGACCGCCGCCAAACGAGATAATCAACTTATCCTCAAAGTTGATGCCGAAATTATTGTGGAATGTAAACCACTCAATGAATAAGAATAATGCGGTTTTGAAGACGATCTCCGTTGTTATATACACAATAGAATTCCGCGTCTGTCTCTTTGCTATAATTAATATAAACTGAATGAGCAGTGCAATCTTCATTGCAAAGAAAAATACCGCATACGGCTTCATGACTCCCTATTCGGGGCGCAGGTTTATTTCATGTCAGATACTGACAAGAAATAAGGAGTACACCCAGCGGGAATCGGACCCGCGCCATGGCTTTGGAAGAGCCATATACTACCACTATACTATAGGTGTTTTTTGCGGGTATTGGTTTTACCCACAATAGAAGATTCGCGCAAAGGCTTTAGACTGTTTTATCTCATGCCAGATACTGACATGGAATAAACTACACCTAGTGGGAATCGAACCCACGCCGCTGCTGTGAGAGAGCAATATACTACCACTGTACTATAGATGTGAGTGAGGTGGAGTTCCTCACGAAATAAGATGTGCGCGAAGGCTTTAGACCGTGTTAGTTTTCTCATCGGCTGTAAAACATATAACCGGCTGCGGCACCGGCGGTACACACCGTTGTGCCCCAGGCAATATCGGTCAGGGTCATCTCCAGGGTATAGTTTATCAAGGTGGCGTAATTCGTCAAATCGTAAAATGCGTATAGGATAAAACCTACGACCGCACCCCTTAGGGCGGCGTCCTTTAGTGTATACGCCTGTCGCACTGCATATAGGTAAACGGCAACAGGAATAAGAATATAGATAAGAACAGCCGGTACAATACGGGGGGTCAAATCTGTCTTCTGGATTTTATAGAAAAGGTCGTTGTGATAATCGTATCGTAGGGTAAGCCATGCAGCATCTAGAATTCCAACAGTGACTGCGCTTCCAACAATTGCCGTTAATGTCTTGAGCGTAGAAATCGGTGCGTTCATCCCTTCTTATAAAGAGGTACTGTTTTTATAGGATGGAACTTGAAGGTCTAGGTTGTTCACTGGTAGGACGAGCATTATATGTATTCTGTAATTCGCAAAATGTGTGGGTTCCGTGGGAATTCATATCCGGTCAGCCGTACTCGTGCCGTATTTTGATTACCGGTGAGGGACTGGAGACCCTTGAACTTGAACATGAATGGTCATTTGTCATTCGTCCAGGGACGGCATCTGGCAAGGAGTGGTCGTGCCTGGCAACTATTATACGCGCTATGGGTGCCGGTGGTATGGGAACACTTGGCTCAGTATTATTGGTCTTCGGCATCACTGCACCCAAGGTACCTCCTTCGTTTCTAACATTTATGGATGGGGTGCTCGGTGAGGGTCGTATTATGATTACGCGCTGTTGGCTCGGCGAAAACATTGAGATTCCTGCAATTCCGGATGCTATCTTCTTTCCCGTTGGCGCCGATTCAAAAACTATGTTTGATATGGTTCATCGTCTACCTGGACGCGCGGGGCACGAAGGATTCGCGATGACAATGGACGCCTGGACGATGATTGTAAATGCCACCGTTTCACAGGGGCTTGGTCTTGTCGTATCAGATATTGGCGAAAATCGCTGGTCATTGTTTTGGCACAAAGTGGCGGATTCCGATACGGAAACGGATGGTAGCCGTTTTAGTAAGGGTATGCGTCTTGTCAAACTAGGAACACGAGTGCTTGAACGCGCCGGCTTGTCCATTAGAGGTGCTTCATGACGAAATGGTGGAGCTCAATGACATTCATGTGGAGTACATTAAGATCGTGCTTGCGGTTGGCATTGTGATACTCGGCGCGGACATGCTCCAACGATTTGAGGAGATGCGCGAGCATCTTCTTATACTCTACAATCTTGCTATTGTATCCCTTTGCCTTCATAAGGACCATCCAACCAAGCTTCTCAAACGCATAGTCATGCCAGTGCTGGAGTCCGTTCATTGTATTCGCATATTTCGGAACACGAGATGTGCGATTACGGTGATTGCGGTGATTGTTGCCACGATTATTCCGCGTGGCGTTCATCGTTCTATTCTTTATTGAGATTTCGGATTCAGTGGAACAGCTTGAAGGTGCCCTTCTTCGCCTTGTAGCCCGCCTTGAGCAGGTGCTTGAGCGCCTTCTTGCCCGCCGCCGACGCCTTGCGGCTTACAATGCGTCCGTGTTTATTCTTCTTGAGGTCCGAGCGCGTCAGTCCACCCTTTGTGTGGTGCGCTGTGCCGTGCCAGACCATTGCGCGGGTACCAACTCGGGGCATCTTTGCACCACCCGCCATGTTGTTGTTGTTGTTGCGCTTATTCTTACGCGTGCGGTTAGCCATCTTGGTTCTATAGAGTATAGAGATTTTTTTACTTACGGTGGAAGAGTTTGAATGTGCCCTTCTTCGCCTTGTAGCCCGCCGCATGGAGGCGCTTGAGCGCCTTCTTGCCCGCCGCCGACGCCTTGCGGCTTACAATGCGACCGCGCTTATTAAGGAAGAGATCCTTGCGGGTCAAACCGCCGCTCGTATGGTGCGCTGTACCGTGATATACCTGGATACGGCTGCCAACGCGGGCACCGCCCGTCATGGGCGGCGCATTCGGGGAATTCTTACGAGTTGCGTTCATCGCGGGCGCATTCTTAGAGTTCTTTGACTTGCCAAAGAGGAAGTTAAAAGGACCTGAAGAGTTATTCGACGCATTCTTCGCTGCATTTGGTGAAACAGGTGTAACAGGAGCGTTCATAGTATCTACCTAAAAAGCATATTTTTCTCCCATGATGAGCACTCTTTCTCCTTATGAACGCCCGCCTTAAGAACTGTCTTCTCAATCCACTGCTCTAAGTCGGCAAGCTCATCCGTAGGATCCAGAGAACGCGCATGCTGTAGAGAAATCGATGAACGCTGATTATAAAACTCGCGGTCCTGTTTGAGTTTACGCAGAGTCTTTACCCACTCTTCAAGGTCATCGCGGTCGCAATACAAAGCAGCATCACCGCAGCATTCCGTAAGTCCAGGTGTAGGCGAGACTACCACAGGAATACCGGAAGACATTGCCTCTACCGCTGTACGACCCCATGTTTCCTCTTTGGACGGCATAATCATAACCCATGTGCGCGCATAAATATCCTTAATTTGTGTAGTATGCTCAATATAGCGTAGATTCGGTAGTGTTTTATCAACAATTTGCTTACGATATCCACCAATAATACCCAAAAACTCCTGTTCAGGCATTGCCTTCGCCAACTGTATCAGTAAATTTCCACCCTTGTTTTCGTTTACATTACTCAGCGTTACATATTTTGCCTCCTTCTTTGGCTCATCCAAATGGCTATGATAAATACCATATTTACGATAGTCTACTGGCGGTCTTACAATACGAAGAAAGTCGTCAGGTAAATCCTTTCGGGAGGCTTTCAAACTATGCGAGTTGAATACTGCCCACTGGCGTCCTTTCAAACGGTTATCAAACCAATTGGGTCCTACGGCTCGCACATAATTATCAGTATGAACCCATTCCAAAAACGGAATACCAAATTTATGGGCAATCCATAGTGACTGTTTGCGGTAGAAATATGAATGGCTCATAAGAACATGTGTATCTTTCAGGATTTCAAACAGTATGTCTGTATTGTAAAGATCAAAACAACGAACGCCCTCGTATGTCTTATTCGGGTAACCAGGCGTACCAACCCAAATATCATATAAATACGGTTTTCTTAGGAGATGTTTGTTCATCGTATGGGCACAGATTTCCGATCCCGCATTCACGAATGGCACATAATCATGTAGAATCCAGAGTACACGAATGCGTGTTCCAGGCGGATCAATGGTATCCCATGCCGGCCAATTCTCATATTGAATGGACGCCGCCTTTTCGGGTGAAATTGTTAATACATGTTTTGCTCGTCCATCGCCGAATAGGAGAAATACGACCAATAAGAATGCCAAATAATACCAAATCTCTTTTATTGCCATTCCTTACTTTTATAGCATATTTTAGATGTTGAGCAGCGCAAGACTTGCGTCTGCATCCACTTTTGTTTTCATAGGACTTGAATACCAATTATCAAGTA
>Ga0208616_1000091_pt1 | contig 32203 bp, 45 predicted proteins | sample CryBogCBE16Oct07_FD_184575 | JGI IMG/M metagenome (GOLD analysis project Ga0208616, IMG submission 184575) | Freshwater microbial communities from Crystal Bog, Wisconsin, USA - CBE16Oct07 (SPAdes) (version 2) | ecosystem: Environmental > Aquatic > Freshwater > Lake | place: Crystal Bog... | reverse complement strand
ATCCGTCAGCCCTACCCACGGGCGCTGGGGCGGGGTGGTGTAGAGAGGTTTGTAAGATTCATTTATTTTTGTGCAAATCATGTTTCCTTTATTGTCTATCCATCCCACAGGCTCCTGCGCCAGCTTGTCTAGGGCTGCTGTCCTCTTACTCTTGAATCCTGTCATAGCTACCTCTCTACATAAAAATTACGGGCATACAAGGGCAACATTAGACGATGATGATAGGTAATAGCCATCACGGTCTAACTCACCCTGGGGGTGTCCACGTTGGGGTTTGACCCTTAACGTGTTCTGCTGCTTTATTTATCAGGGCACGAGTCTGTCGCGTACAGTGTCAACCTTCATCAAGCCTAATTCCCTGTTTATCGCTTGGGGCAGAACCCTCGCGCAGCCGTTCCCCTTGGGTCAAGCTGAGTGCTTTCCTTCCGCGCAGCGACACATGACGCCCTTGCTAACGTGCGGAGTACGGCTGACATAGTAGGGACAAAAAAAAGCCGCTTACAACTGCCCCGTAGTGGTTCCCCATAGACGGGGCGAGGCATGTGTAAACGGCTTTCATCTGTTGACCACTACGACAACGGGGCTGAATATATCAGTCTCCGCAGAAACACGCAATACCTTCTTCATCAGGGTCGAATATATTTTTTTGCTCCTTGGAGAACTTCAGCATGGATGCGTAGCTTGGGCGGTCAGACCGAAACAGTGCGCCCTGTGGCTGCGAGGAAAGCCCCAGAGCCTCCATCCTTGCCCACCAGATAGCCCTCTCCGGTTTCTCTGTAATCAGGGAAAGAATCTGCGCTCCTCCCTTGAGGTAACACAGGTCACAGTTGCCGTGCATGGTCACGCCGTTATGATTGGGCAAACCAAGGTCAAAGGGTTGTGACCGCCAAAAAGCCCCCACAATCTCCTTCGTCACACCGGCCTGACCTAGTGGGGCAACCTTTTCCTCATGCTTGCCGTAGTCCTGCGTCCCAATCTTCGCCAGTCGGCGCTGCTCATCTGCGCGTATGCCCAGCATGGAGTCCCACTCTGTCCAGCCGTTGGCTTTGAGGTAACGGTGAATTGTCCTGACCTTCAACTCTACGGTGCAGAACCTGCTCACGGGGTTGGGCAAGAAGTTTCGCTTGCGTATGAGAGCCTCAAAAGGTTCTCCGTCTCTGCTTGCTGTCTCAAAGGTTACAACCTTGTACCTGTCCTTGGTCAACTCGGCAGGGGCATACTCCAGCCAAGTGATGGGGACATTCCATTGTTCGCTGCAATCTTGGACAAACCGCAGGGTAGCTTCATCCTCCTTGCCCGTGTTGGCAAAGCACACGATGGTCTCATCCGGCAGCTTGCCCCCGTGCGCTTGGAGAACTTGGTACAGCATATACGCAGAGGTTCGCCCCCCGCTGAAGCTGATACAGGTGGGGGAGTTGATGAGGTAAGGGTTCACGAGGCTTTATCCAATAAGAGACTGGCGACAAAGCCAACGGCAAAGATGATGACATAGCTAAAAAGGAACCAACCCCAACTAACCATCTCCTCGTCGAAAGTAGGTTCAGGCGCGTGGGGGAATGCCTCCCGCAGTGTGCGCGGGTAGGTGCGCGTGGTGGGACAATCTCGCCCTTGGTCGCAGTCTTGATTGCAGCAGGTCATAAGTTTCCCCATTGTTGAGCCATAGCATCGGCGATGCCTGAGTACGTTTCACTTCTAATTTTCCACCTGTCCGCGCTGGGTGGCAAACGGTTCTGCCCTGATGGGGTTTGATTCGCTCGCCTTGCGCCCTTGCCGCCTGGTAGCACGTCAGTCGGTTGCAGTAGGGGTAAGCCTTTCAACCACAGGCAGGTCGCTTTGCTGGCGTCATGCCCGTATTGCCACGGCTGCACCACTTGGTCAGGCTTGCGTATGCGTGTGCTTATGCACCCGATAGGGTTCTCAAGGGCTATACGGGGCACTGGAGCCTCCAGCAAGAGCCGGACAAAGGCTAGAGCCTCCTCTGTCTGCTGCGCCCTCTCCGGCCTTCTCTTGTTCCAATGTAGCCCGCTGCTGCATAGGTAGGTGCACGGGGGGTGCGCCACCATCATGTCCCAATCATGGTCTAGGATGTCCCGTACATCACACTGGTAATGGTCTCCCAGTGGGCTATCACTGGGCAGCAGGTCACAGGAGGCAGCGTAATGCCCTGCCCGCAGGAAGGCATCACGCACCGCGCCTGAGTATTCACACGCGACTAGAACTCTCATAGATAGTTGAACAACAGGGATGCGAGTGACAAGCCAATGGCGATGGCTAGGGCGTAGTCGAACAGGGGTGAACGTCTGCGCGTGGGGGTGTAGTGCTGTCTCATTCTTCCACCTCTTCCTCTGCGTATTCGTCAACCAAGTGAGAGGCAATCTCTTCCCAATTAACGTCTTGCAAGAATGCCATAGCGTAGTCACGCGCAAGACCTTCGCTTACCGACTCGATATGGTCTTCCACAAATTGGCGCAGGTCATCTGCCGTGTACCTATCCCAATTTCCACCGTCAAAGATTTCGAGGTTAACGCGCCAAGTAGCGTAATTTGTCCATCCGTTGTATGTTGTATCGCTCATGCTTGCACCTCTTCGCAGTCAACGGCGGTGAACATCACATCCCTCACCTCGCCCTGCATCTGTCCTGCGTTTAGCAGGGTAAAGATGTCGTTTACATATCGTTGATGTCCATCACCTCCGACCTTCGTATCTAGGTCGTAGAACGCATCACACAATTGCCATGATGCTAGAAGTTCATCAAAGTAGATGTCGTTGGTTCCCATGTCTTCACCATCGTGCCAAACCCTGAGAACTTTCCAAACCTGTGCTGTTTTCATGTGGTACTACCTTTCTATGTTGCTTCCTACGATTAGGAAGTGATTAGATTATCGTGCAATTCTGACCTTTATCAAGCCACCAGGTAAAAATAATTATGCAGATGTTGCATGGAGCCAGTCAACGTCCGGCCTGACCTTCAAAGCTGATAGAGCAGACACCCGTTGTCTTTACATAGCAACCTAGGTATACTTAGTCTATAAAGACTATAAACTATCTATGTGGTTTATCTGTAGGTAATCAGTATGCCGAATAGACGGTAAAGGATGGGGTTTGTCACCTCCCGTCCACGGAGTGACTGAGTAGTCTATGTGCATACTCTGCGTACACGTTATGAACTATGGGTTTGGTTTGTGACTGAGCAGTCTACATTCCCCTACGCTCCCTAAGGCCAAGTGAGATGGGTTTCAGATGCTGTGTGGTGTGACCTCCACATCTCGTCCCCCCCAAAAAAAAATATGTTTCTGGCTTCTGTGCTACCATTTGGTTATTGGTAGATTGGAGAAGATGATATGCTAGAGATAAAGAGAGAGAGCGGTTATGCAATTCCCCCTGCGCGGGTGGTGTACGCCTATCCCTACGATGAGATGGAGGTAGGCGATAGCTTTGTAGTTCCGGTAGCGTCCAGGGCTAGGGTGCTGAACGCCAACTACAGGGCCGGTAAACGCCTACAAAAGGTGTTCATAGCCAGGACTGAAGGTGAACAGATAAGGGTATGGAGGACTGCGTAAGCAGGCCAGCTAGTCAACAAACAAAGAAGGACGGCTTAATGTCTGACAGAGTTCAACTGGAGATGGCAGAGGCTCGGATGTTGGTTGCGAGTTACTTTGCAGCCAAGCGTAGTCACGGTGTTGTGGCTGCTAACAAGTTCCTCGAGAAACAGTTGAAGAAGTTGGAGAAGTCGTACGGTAAGAAGTCAGACGAGAGACTGAAACGGTACATGCGGGTAGTGGCAGACACAGAACTATTGGTGGACGTATGAAAGTTGCGGTGGTTACTCCTTACTACAAGGAGTCTGTGCAGGTGCTGAACAATTGCAGGGCTAGTGTGATGAAGCAGACCTACTCTGATGTCCAGCATTACATGGTGTCAGACGGTCATCCACATCCTAATTTTGCTTGCTTGCCCAACCACATAGCCTTACCCCGCTGTGATGACTACGGGGATACACCCAGGCTGGTGGGCTGTGCCGTGGCAGATGCGCAGGGTGCAGACGCTATCCTGCTTCTGGATGCTGATTGCTGGCTAGACCTTGACCATGTAGACCGTATGGTGGACATCATGCTTGCAAAAGACGTATCTGTCGTCACCTGTCCCCGTAAGCTGTGGAGGATGGATGGGACGTATATGGGTGTGGACAAGGAGTCAGATGGTGAACGGTTCAACGACACTAACTGCTACCTTGTCAGACGGGATGCGTTTCACCTCTTCCGCGCTTGGGGACTGAAAGACAAGAAGCTGGCTATCGTGGATGACAGGGTGTTCTGGGCTACGGTGCATCATCATGGTGTGTCTATGGCTCGCAGTAAGAAGGCTACTGTCAACTACCCCACCAGCTTTGCCTTTCACTACACAGAGAGAGATGAGCCTGTGCCGGACGGAGCGAAGGTCATAGTCCAGCAGGGCGAAAAGTTGAAGATGGTCAGTTACCCAGAGTTTGTCAAACTAACAGGAAGAACGAAAGTATGAAAGTAGAGATACACACCCTTGCATGGCCCAATACAGATGTGAGGATGTTGCAGTCGCACAGTGATGTGTGTCTCCATCTGGGAGTGCCGGTGGCCTACACCCTGGAGAAGGTTCCTCACGGGCAGTGGATGGACTCCATCTTGGCTAACAGCACTGCTGACGTTGTAGGTTTCCTAGACATTGACTGTGTTCCTACCAACAAAGATGTGGTTGACAAGGCTATCCAGTGGGCGGCAGAAAACAAGTCTTTTGTCGGCATTGCCCAAGCAAGCAATCACATCTTGCCCAAGTCTCATATCTTTGCTGCTCCCGCTTTCTTCTTCATCTGGCGTGAGACATGGCTGGAGATGCAGCGTCCTACTTTCTCCGAGACTCCTAACGGGGATGTGGCAGAGAACGTGTCGTACGCAGCCGAGATGTCGGAGATACGCTACAAGACCTTGTACCCTACCCACTGGACGACAGAGCCGGAGGAAGGCCTGTGGCATCTGCATACCTACGGGCTGTACGGCATAGGCACTCACTTTGAGGGCGGCGTGTACCACCTGTACCAAGGTAGGCTGGAGAGGAACGTACAACTGTTTGTCAACACTTGCAAAGCCATCATAGACAACTGCTTCAGCACCAGTGAACTCAATGACGTTCGCAAACCTTACGCTGGAAAGATTGTGAAGTGAACTTCAACCTCCAGCACTTCTACAAGTTCTGTAGCGAACTCAAGATTGAGACAAAGGAAGAAGGCCTCAAGAAAATGGGCAATCTTCTGGGGACGCAGAAGTATGTCATGGAGGAGATTCAGAAAGGTTTAGAGAACGACATACACTTCTTTGTCATTCTGAAAGGGCGACAACTTGGAATCACTACCGTCTCATTGGCGCTTGACCTCTACTGGCAATTTACTCACCCAGGATGGCAAGGCACGTTGGTGGCAGACACAGAGGAAAACCGCGACATGTTTCGCTCAACTCTGGGTATGTACATGGAAGGACTGCCAAAGGAATACAAGATTCCTCTCATTGCCCACAATAGGAACCAGATGGTTCTCAAGAACAGAAGCCGCATCTTTTATCAGATTGCTGGAAATAAGTCTCGCTTGGGGCAAGGTAAAGCTATTACTTACCTGCACGGTACGGAGACAGCCTCTTGGGGAAACGAAGAAGGATTGGCCTCCCTGATAGCTTCTCTGGCAGAAAAGAATCCTGAGCGTCTGTACATGTTTGAGAGTACAGCCCAAGGCTTCAACATGTTCCACGACATGTACAAGACTGCCAAGTTTGCCAAGACACAGCGAGCAATCTTCTGCGGCTGGTGGCGTAACGAGTATTACACCGTGGATGCCAACAGCAGCATCTACAAAGTCTACTGGGATGGCAAACTCACTGGTGAAGAGAAAGAGTGGGTGAAAGACATCAAGAAGCTGTACGGCGTAGAGATTAACTCCCGCCAGATGGCGTGGTGGCGCTGGAAGATGGCAGAAGGTATCAAGGATGAAACCCTGATGTACCAGGAGTTTCCACCCACAGAGGACTATGCCTTTGTGATGACGGGTACTAGCTTCTTCTCCCACAGCCGCTGCACAGACTCAGCCAAGGAAGCCAAGAAGCTATTGCCTGACCACTACCGCTATGTCTTTGGTCAATCGTTCCAAGACACCGAGGTGCTGAAGTCAACAGAGCGTCTGGGGACTCTGAAGGTCTGGGAAGAGCCGGTAGACACGGCGTACTACGTTATTGGTGCTGACCCTGCTTACGGCTCCTCTGATTGGGCAGACAGGTTCTGTATACAGGTCTACCGCTGCTATGCCAACGGGCTAGACCAAGTGGCGGAGTTTGCTACCAGCGAGATGAACACCTACCAGTTTGCGTGGGTGATTGCTCACTTGGCGGGAGCGTACAAGAACTCTACGCTGAACTTGGAAATCAACGGGCCAGGTCAGGCAGTCATCAACGAGATGCGGACTCTCAAGCGCATGGCAGTCAGCATGGGCAACAAGATGGGCAATGACCTGATGGACGTTCTTGGCAACATGTCCAACTATCTCTGGCGGCGTAACGACTCGCTGGGTGGGCCAAGTATGAGCATAGGATTCTTGACCACCAGTTCTACCAAAGAACGGATGCTGTCCTACATGAAAGACTATTTTGAGCGTACTATGATGACGGTACGCAGCATGGACTTGCTGGAAGAGATGAAGACCATTGTGCGTGAAGACGGATTTATTGGCGCACCTGGGCGAGCCAAGGATGACCGTGTGATTGCCTCTGGACTGGCCTGTGTAGCCTACGCAGAGCAGGTTCAACCCCGCCTGATAGCCGCCAAGATAACCCGTGAAGTGAGTAAATCGCAGGAAGACTACACCGCAGAGCAACTCTCTGTGGGCAGAAACGTAAGTGACTACCTCAAACGTATAGGGATGTACGGCTCGTGATTGTCCTGACAAAGAAAGAACTGCTCCGGCAGATACAGAAGTTCCATGCTGACAAGGAGCGTGGCATCTCTATCCCCCTGTTTTGCGAACTTGCAGGGGTCAACAAGGAGCATTTCCGAGATGTGTTCATCCGGCAGTGCGAACCGCTGACCGAATACATGCAGATGCGGGTCAACAAGGCCTACACGCAATGGAAAGCAGGGAATGTGCGGGTAATGCGGCGCAAAGATTTAACCCGATATGTGGAGTACAGGAAGACACCAGAACCCCCGATGATGGCGGGTATGGGGTTGAAAGTTACTTCAGACGGGATAAAAATCAGGGTGGGAATGGTCAACCGCCATGATTACAGTGAAACTGACCTTAACGAAGCACTTAGAGGGTAACTATGGCTATTTTGAGAGACTACTACTGCGAATCACACGGTGTTTTTGAAGCATGGGAGGCTGAATGCCCCATGAAGCACTGCAAAGCCACCATTTCTATCATCCACCTCAAACCAGTGGGGATGAAGTCCGCAAAAACGGCAAAAACAGATAAAACCTTGGAAGGATTGGCAAAAGACTTCCAGATGACCGATATTCAGTCCACAAAGGCCGGTGAACACCAAAAAGGCTATCTCAAGCGCAACAACAAGCTGTCTGACAAGGAATATGCAGAGGCTACAGCGGCGCAGGAGCATGTTGAGAGCCAGCGAGCCAAAGAAGGACGGGCTGGTGACGGGGCGTTGTGGGGCAACGGCGGCAATATCTCTATGAAATCCGTCCTTGGTGGACAATTCAAATCCGTCATGGGAGAATCTGTCGGCATCAATCCTAAAGAGGCGGGCAACTTGTCAGGGCCAAAACCGGCATCGTATATTCCTGACCACGAAAACCTTTCAATACCGAAGCCATGAAAATTCCATCAGCCCCACTAGAAAGAGAATTCTTCTATCTTGACCTGATACAAAAGTGTCTGGTATCTAGGGAGGAACGTAAATCGGACTATGCGGGGCTGCGGAGTTGGTATTTGTTTGGTAACGGGCCAAGTGAAACGCCAGCCCTGTACAACAAAATCTATCCGCACATTGACCAACTGACCTCGTTTCTATATTCAGCGGAAACAACAAGGTTCAGCATCAACATTGGTGCTGCGGTCAATGAAGCGGAACACACCAAGATTCCAACGCTAACTCGCGCCCTTAATGACGAGTGGCTCAACAGCAATGCTGACCAAGTGTTTTCGCAAGCAGTGTCGTGGTCACTGGCTTACGCATCCACCTTTGTCAAACTCATCATCAACAACGGTGTTCACCCCTACATGGTGGAGCCTGGTTGTATCGGCGTGTTGCGTGAGGACAGTCCATACACTGACCGACAAGAGGCAGTTGTCCAGACGTACTACATCACCAAGTCAGAGTTGTACGCTCGCCTGTACTCGCACCCCAACCGCGACAAGATTGTCAAGCGTGTCAGTGCTACCCAGCATGAACGCACAGAAGTTGCCAACGGTGTAGAGAAAATCATTCTGTCTGCCAGCAACCCAACCATGTACGGTAATGTCAACTTGGACTTGTCCGGCATGAACAGGTACAAGGCAACGGTTGCAGAAGAGACTGTGGAGATGACAGAGTTGTGGGTGTGGAACGATGACACCAACGACTACCAGGTTGTCACCAGAGCCGAGCCTGACATCATCATCTATGACCGCGCTGGCGAGTCTGTGTTCTTGAAAGGCGAACTGCCCTTCATCCAAGTTTGTCCCAACCCGCAGTACGACTACTATTGGGGAACATCAGAAGTTGCTCGCCTGATTTACTTGCAGCAGCTACGCACCAAGCGTATGTCTGAGATTCTGGACTTGCTGAGTAAACAGGTATCCCCGCCTACCGCCCTGATTGGCTTTACCGGCATTCTTGACGAGAAGAATTTTGCCCTCAACCGAGCAGGTGGTTTGCTGGCAACCGACATGCCCAACGCCAAGGTGGAGAAACTTGCCCCAACTATCCCGCCTGACCTGTTCAAAGAGATTGGCGAGATTGATGCAATGTTTGAAGAGGCCTCTGGTATCTCTTCCATCTTGCAAGGCAAAGGTGAATCTGGGGTTCGCTCTACTGGTCACGCCAGCCAACTTGCTCGTCTGGGCAGCAGCCGCGCCAAGAAACGGGCATTGGTGATTGAAGACAGCCTAGAAAAGCTGGCTACGCTGTATCTCAAGTGTATGCAGACCTATGACAACACCCATTTCAAGGATGTCAACGGTGTGCCGTTTATTGCAGAGCAGTTCACCAAAGATTTTGTGGTGAAAGTCGATGCACACAGTAACTCGCCCATCTTCATGGAAGATTTGCGCCAACTGGCTTTCAATCTGTTCAAAGCACAGGTCATTGACAAAGAATCTTTGCTTGACTTGCTAGAACCGCCCATGAAACAATTGTTGAAAGACAGGTTGAAGGTGATGGAGCAAAAGCAAGCAGAAAAAGCCGCCCAGCAGCCCCCATCAAAGGAAAAAGCACCCCCCAAGGAGCAATGATGGCAACAAGTGGCACACCCAAAAGCGGAGTAGTTCAACCCCGCGCTGACCAGCCCAGAGTTGGTACTCCCAACTTGCAAAAGCGAGAAGGAAGTCCTGGCTTGACATATCGCCAGACAGGGTATAAAACCAGCGGTGGGCGCAGTCAACGTGACTACGCTCGTAGTTAACTAACAGGAGTTTTTCATGTACAAAGCACACAAGCGCGGTCGTAAGACTCGCCGGTAAGTTTCCGTAAGGAAAAGGGTATGGCTGCTTCCCCTGTAAAGTAAGTGGCCGCCTTGATGAAGGAGCGCAAAATGCGTAAAGGTCGTAAAGGTCGTAAGTCTCGCAAGTAATCAAGGGTAAAACCTTGGTTGCCTAGAGCAGCGCATCATTGGCAGTTGGATGAGAAAACTAACTGCCACCCATTGACAAACCGTTTGTATGTGTTACAAACGCTAAAAGGAGTCAGTTATGAGTGTACCGGCAGATAAATTGATGGAGTTAATGCGAGGCAGTCGTTCTGCTGGCGCAGCAGCCCCCGTCCCTGCCCCCGCCCCTGGTGCAATGCCTGGTGGCGCACCTTCCGGCGCAATGTCAGACGCCGAAACTCCCCCGATGTCCTCGCCCATGTCTACCCCAGAGCCAAAGATGGGTAGCAAAGAGGCCGCAATGATTAACGTTGGCATGGCAATGGATTTGCTAGAGCAATCTTTACCTGCACTCGGTTCAGAATCTGAAGAAGGCCAAAAAGCATTGGCTGCTATCAAGTCTTTGACAGGCCTTATGGGGCCTCGCAAAAACAAAACCAATGAGTTGCAGCAATCAGAGATTCTGCAAATGCTGCAAACTCTACCTCAAGCTGGTGGCGCAAGCCCAGAGGGAAAAGCAATGGCAAGCGCGCCGATTCCTGGTATGCCTTCACCTGGCGCACCGCAACCAACCCCAATGTAAGGAGTCCATCATGGATTTGTTCAAGCCTCGTGGCGCAGCAGCACCTCGCCGTCCTACTGATAACAATCAGCAGCATGGTGTTATGGTCAACACCCCCCGTTTTTCTCAGCTTGGTGGTCTTAGCAACCCCGCTAAAGTTGGCAAGACCGGAATGCGTGTTGAGAAACCTGCTGACGGCAAAAAAGTAATTTAAGACATTAAGAGGGTAACACTATGTCACTTGAAAACGTATCTTTAGAAGCCCGTGACGAACTAGCTTCACTGTCCCAAATGCTGGCTGAGAATCCTGAGACTCGTAAAGAGTTCTTGCGGATGACCAAGAAGGTTAAACCTGACCTTCCCATTCCAGAGTTGGAGATGGAAGACTTTACGCGCAATGCTGTCAGCAAGTCAGAACAGCGTGTACAAGCCTTAGAAGCAAAGTTGCGCGAGCGTGATGCAATTGAAGAATTGCAGAAGCGCCGTAACGCACTGGTGAAAAAAGGTCTGATTTCTTCTGAAGAGGAAGTCAAGGACGTAGAGAAAATTATGCTGGAGCAGGGCATCACAAGCCATGAGACAGCAGCACAGTATCATGCGTGGATGAAGCAAGCCGCCATCCCTACTTCTTCTGGATACAACCCTTCACCTGTCAAACAGTTTGACTTGAACAAGTATTGGAAGAACCCTGTAGGCGCGGCTCGTGATGAAGCGGCACGGGCATTGAGTGATTTGCGTAAGCCCACTCGCCCAATCGGTTTGTAAAGAGGGTATTGTTTGTCTTTCGTGACGTAAGGAGGCCTTATGGCTATTGGCGGCGGCATCCTACCAGCTACAGGGTCGAATCAGTTTACTGAACTGACTTATGTAACGCGTAGAGCCTTTATTCCCAAGCTGGTTGTCCAGCTTTATAACTCGACACCTTTGTTGGCAGCACTGATTAGCAATAGTCAGCAAGCTAGTGGCGGTGTTTCTTCCATCACCGTGCCTGTGCAGGGCGCTCAATTTGTAAACGCTCAGTGGTCTGACTACAGCGGCTCTTTTGCCCAACCGTCAGTGCAACAAGGTGCTTACAACGCTGAGTTTGACTTGAAACTGATGATTTCTCCCGTGCCGTTCCTCGGTATGGAAGGCGCAGTTCAGCAAGACGCAGCAATCATCCCGTTGATTGAGGCTCGTATGAACGATGCTACCAACGTGATGATGGACGCAATGGCTACAGCCTTGTACAACAACACCACCAACACCCAACAGTTCATTGGACTGCCTGGTGCTGTGGATGACGGTACAACCATGCAGACCTACGGCAACATTAACCGTAGCACCTACACATGGTGGCAGTCTAAGGTTTACAACGCAGGTAACGTAAACCCCACCCGTCAAAACATTCTCCAGTACATCTCCGGTACAGTGAAAAAAGGCGCAGAGATGCCTTCTTTTGGTGTGTGCGGCTTTGGTACTTGGACTCTGTTGGCTCAAGACTTTGTTGGTCAAGAGCAATACGTCATCACCCCAGGTTCTGGTTTTGATGGCGACAACAACGGCCCTCAAGCAGCTTTCCGAGCTTTGATGGTTGCCGGTGTGCCAATCTATCCTGACCCTTATTGCCCAGAAGGTACGGTTTACTTCCTCAACACCAACTACCTGTCGCTCTACATCCATGAGCAAGGTTCGTTCGTGTTTACCGGATTTGAATCTACTCTGCCCAACTGGCAAATTGGTTATGTCGGTGCGGTTTTGATGATTGCCGAGTTGGTGAACGTCAAGCCCAAGTCGATGACCAAGGTGACAGGTTACAACTATCTCTCGCTGTAAGGAGCATAGAACATGTCATTGTCTCTAAATAAAATCCTGCTGGCTAACGCATCGACCAACACGGCTGGTGCGTATCTGCAAGGTGTCACCATCAACAGCATTGGTATCGGTAACGCTACCTTGATGAACGCTGGTACATCGTCCGCTCAGTTTGTCCCCGCTGGTGCATACATTCTTCCTCAAACCACGAACAACGTGACCATTGAAGTGAACGCATATACCGCTGCAAATGCAAACGCTTGGACAACGTACATTGCTGCTAACACTGGCGGTACTATCATCTCTGACGGCTGGAACGTGCGTGCAAACGCAACCACCGGCACTCAGTCGTTGACCTTGTACACCTCTAACGGCGGCAACAACGCGCCTGGTACTTACACAAGCTAAGGAATAAGCATGTCCAGCTCAGATTCAGTTGCACAAAATACAGCCGTTAACTTTGGCAACTATGCCATTGGTACGGCTACTGGCGTGTCGTTGAACGCTACTGGTAATGCTGTTGTCGCTATCCCAATTCTTAGCGGCGGTCTCACCGCTGGTGTAGCCGCTAATAGTTCGGGTCAAGTAATTGTGAGGCGTGTTACGGTGCAGAACCCTAGTGGTTCTGTAGCAACTGCCAACGTGTCAATCCTGACTTCTAATGATGGAAACGCCAGTAATGCGGTTGTTTCCACCACTCAGTTGTCTAACCTGACTGCGGCAAACAATTACCAAGATTTGACAATCGCATCTCCGTATAGCACAACGACAACATTGAACGGCTTTACAGTTCAAGCCTTGTTTGTAAAAGTTACAACGGCTGTTGCTAACGCAACCGTAGACATTCGCGTCTATGGTGACACTGTGAGTTTTTAATGGAAACAGTTATCGTAACCAACAAGACCGACATTGCACTCACTGATGGGTACAACGGCGTGTTCTATGAATTTCTTAGGGGTAAACCCGTAGAAGTCCCTGTGCATGTTGCAAAGCATGTGTTTGGTTACGGTGATGAAAACAAGGAACCGTATCTGGCTCGCTTGGGCTGGATACGTTCTCACTCGGATTTAGATTCTGGGATTGAACGGTTGAACAAGTTTGAAATAACTACTCAGCCAGCCCAACAAGACCGCTCCCTACCCTCGGCGGTTAGCGTAGTACCTCTGCGTGTTGAAAAACACGCGGGGGGAAAAGTTAATCAGAGGGCAGCATAAAATGGAAGCCACATGGCAACACTTTCTTCCTATATCACGGAAGTCCGGCGGCTTTTGCATGATGCTAACGGGAACTTCTGGTCTGACGCTGAGTTAACGGACTACATCAACGAGGCCCGTCAGCGTGTAGTCAGGGATACTGGTTGCCTTCGCACGTTACAAATCACCCAAACACCTTTGTCTACGACAGGGGTAGTAGCAATTCCTTGGTCTGCCAACTTAGCTGTAACAGCAGGGCAGTTCATCTTCTCCAACATCTTCATCTACCAGGTGATAAGTAGCGGCACAACCGCCTCTACTCCCCCGCCATACCCTACCTCTGGTAGTACGTTTCCCCCGTCCACCCCGTTCACGGACGGTACGGCAACGCTGCAATACTCTAGCAATGCGGAAATCATTACCTATGCGGCAATGCCTAACGCTCAGTACACGCTAGACATCGTTAACGTCAACCTGTATTGGGGCAACAGCCGCATTCCGCTGCGCTACCTGCCTTGGTCAAACTTCAATGCCCAGTTGCGCTACTGGCAAAACTACGTTGGTAGGCCAATTTGCTACAGCGTCTACGGTCAGGGTCAGATTTACATCTCTCCAGTGCCAGACCAGTCGTATTACATTGAACTGGATACGGTCATCATGCCCACGGCGCTGCTCACGTCAGACCCAAGTGTGCCTGACTCTATTGTTGCGCCTTACACCACACCAGTTGCCTTTTATGCGGCCTACAAAGCCAAGTACAAAGAACAAAGCTACGGTGAGGCTGAGATTTACAAGCAAGAATACGGCAAGCATGTCAATGCGGTGCTGAACTCTGTGTTTACACGGCGTATTCCCGACCCTTACTCTTCAGCGTACTAATCATGGCAGCGGCAGAACAAAAAAAGTCCTATGCTGTCGTTAAAAACTTCACTAGCCTAAACACCAAGGCTAACAGGACGGCAATCAAAGAAGATGAATTTGCATGGATTGAGAACGCCATGCCGATTGGTCACGGCAACATCAAGATTACGCCGGTACAGAGCAGCGTCAAAGACATCAGCAACAACGCCATAGCGTTTGCCAACAATGTCAGCTACCTGACCTCTGCCAACATCAACATCAACGACTACGTTCTTGCGTTTGAGAGCAATGGCAGCGCCCAATATGTCAAGCTGGATGCCAGTGGTACTGGAAACATTGGAAATGTAGCTACAGCGGGAACATTCTCTGCTTCCGGCATCTCTGCTGCCCAATACAAGAACCAGCGCGTCATCATTGGAGACACTGACAAGGGTTTGTTTAGCTGGGATGGTGCAAACCTGTCCAGCATTGGCTCTGTAGGCCTCATAGGTATCAGAAATGCGGGTAATGGCTACGTCACTACCCCCAGCGTCACCCTGTCTGCTCCGCAAGAGTTAACAGGCAACGTACAGGCAACGGCTGTAGCCACCATCAGCAACGTGGCTGGTAGCAATGTCATCACCAGCATCACGCTGACAAACGCAGGTCAGGGGTACACATCTCCTCCAACCGTCACTGTTGCTGGCGGCAATGCCACTGTGAACAATACTGCGGTGGCTTCCCTGATTACGTTCAAGACCGGCACTGTGTCGGTGGTGATGAACACGTTTGGCACGGGCTACACCAACTCATCCAACGTCACGGTGACTATTGGTGACAATACAGGCTGGACAACCAGAGCCACAGGCAACGCCATCGTCAACGGCGGTCAGATTACCCAGGTCATCATGTCAAACGCAGGGGCTGGTTACACCGCCAGTTCCAACGTGACGGTTGTATTCTCTGACAGCAGTTCTCCTGCGGGGTCAGGCGCAACCGCCAGCGGCATTGTGAACACCGACCCTATTGTGGACGTTGCCACCTTCTCTGGACGGACATGGGTGGCGGCTGGACGTACGGTGTACTACTCTGCTGCGGGAAGCTACAGCGACTTTACGTCTGTCTCTGCGGGTTCTTTCACCCTGACAGACTCTACGCTGCACGGCAACATCCAAGGATTGCTGTCTGCCAACAACTTCTTGTATGTGTTTGGTGATGACAGCATCAACGTGTTCTCAGACTTGCGTGTGACGACCTCCGGCGCAACCCTGTTCACCAACACAAACGTCAGCGCCAGCGTAGGCACTAAGCGCATCTACTCCATCTTCCCGTACTTCCGGTCTGTGTTGTTTATGAACGACTACGGTATGTACGCGCTTGTCGGTTCTACCACCAGCAAGATTTCAGACCAGCTAGACGGCATCTTTCCTTACATCGACTTTACCAAGCCGGTGTCTGGTGGACAGGTGCTGCTGAACAACATTCTGTGCGCTGCCTTTTCTTTCACTTACAACGACCCTCTGTCTTCACCCCGACAGATTCAGTGCGTGTTCTTTGAGAAGAAGTGGTTTGTCACCAGCCAGGGAAGTCTGACGTACATCACATCTGTCCCGCTGTCAGGCCTTATCAACCTGTACGGCACTACCGGCACAGACTTGTACCGTCTGTACGGCAGCAACACCGGCAATGTGTCCAGCACCATCCGCACTGCTCTGATGCCTATGGGCGACCCCATACGCACAAAACAGGCACTGAAGTTTGGCATTGAAGCTACGTTGACAAACGCAGCAACTTTGAACGTCACGGTGGACAGTGAGGCAGGTTCTAGCCCTGTCTACACACTAGACAATTCTGTGCTTTGGTATAACAATTCGTTAGCAACAATACCTTGGAAAAACAACAGCAACACCATTATTGGGTGGCTGACTTCTAACGGATATGCGCTGTACAAGAGTGACGCGCAGCAGTACGGAAAGTATTTAGGTTTGACAATCACCAGTAACAACGCTGGGTTTGTCTACAACACGTTTGAGTTTGAACACGAATTACGAGTGAGGTTCTAATATGGCAGTCCCCTATACCTTTGGTACGGCAACATCTTCTATCCCGTTGTCGCAGCTTGACAGCAACTTCTCCACTGCAATTACGCTGGGCAACACCGCCATCCAGCTAGGCAACACTGCTACTACGCTCAACAACATGACGTTGGCTAACGTCACCATTGCCAGCGGTAATGTAACGTTGACAAACGTGACTGTCACCACTGCCAACGTAACCACAGCAAACATCACAACCGCTGTGATTGTGAACGACAACGTGACCAACCTTGTTGCTACCAGTGCAAACGTAACAACAGCCAATGTCACTACTGCCAACATCGGCACTGACAACATCACCAACGCTACTGTCTCTGGTAGCTTAACCCTGTCCGGTGGCACAGCAAACGGCGTTGCATACCTCAATGGCTCTAAGGTGGTCACGACTGGTAGTGCGCTGACGTTTGATGGGACGAATTTGAGTGTTGGTGGCACTGCATCAAATCAACGCTTAAACGTAATTGTCCCCGTTTTTACAACAAGCGCATCGGGTGGTATGCGAATTGGAGATAGCGGCAGCAACTATTACACCGATTATCTTGTTAAAACAGACGGCTCTGCAAATCCTTATGTGCAGTGGAGTTTTGCGTCGCACACACTAGCGCAATATTGGTATGGAGGCGGCAATAATTATTGGGCATGGTACGCAAACAACGCCGAACAAATGCGCCTTACCAGCACAGGGCTTGGTATTGGTACAAGTTCTCCTTCTTATAAGCTGGATACAAACATAACTGTCACTGGCGCAAAAATGTTTAGGTTTGGAAATAGCTCGATTCCCAAATATCTGTACGGTTATGTTGATTCTGGTGGTACTGGCATAACAAACAGCGACCCATACACATCTGGTGTAATGTATTACCAAACCGGGTCTGTGCATAACTGGTACACAGGTTCTACTCAGTCAATGACGCTGGATGCTAGTGGTAATTTGCTGGTGGGGACGACCTCAACCGCCAATACTTTGGGTGGTTTGATAGTTCGCCAAAATGGTAATGGCGCTGAAATAGGTGGTACTGGCTCCACGGGTTCGGTGCGAGTAAGAGGCACAGCGTCAACTGGTGCTGCACTGATTGACTTTTACCCTGCAAGTTCTGACCCAAATAGTTCGCCTTATTACTTGGGCCGAATTTTTTACAATTTCAACGGCGACTATATGTCGTTTGGTACGGCTGGAGCAGAACGTGCCCGTATAGACTCCAGTGGTAATTTGTTGGTGGGGACTACCAGTTCTGCGGGGGCTCCAACGCAAGGTATATGCGTAATTCCAACATATTCTTCTGCAAACGCCGCAGCTATAGCTATTGGACATATTACAGGAACAGCAACAGGCGCTACTTATCTCAATTTTGCCTATAACGGCGCAGGCATTGGCTCCATCACCCAATCCGGTACAACAGCAGTTTTGTACAACATCACTTCCGACCAACGCTTAAAGGAAAATATTGTTGATGCGCCTGAGTTTGGTAGCGTTATTGATTCCATGCAGGTTCGCAGCTACGACTGGAAAGCTGATGGCAACCACCAACGTGCTGGTTTCATTGCACAAGAGCTTGTGACTGTGGCTCCAGAAGCTGTACACCAACCCGCTGATTCAGAAGAAATGATGGCGGTGGATTACTCCAAACTCGTCCCCATGCTGGTCAAGGAAATCCAAGACCTTCGTAAACGCTTGGCAGCACTTGAAGCCAAATAACCCCAAAGGAAATATCATGTCAGCAACAATAACTTGGTCGATAACGGCCCTTGACTGCTACCCACAGGCTGAAGGCCAACAGGACGTAGTTTTTACATGCCATTGGACTTGCGCTGGTGTTCAAGACACTTACAACGCAAGCGTATACAGCACCTGCGGCGTCACCTACTCGGCTGGTACACCTTACACCCCTTACGCTCAATTGACTGAGAACCAAGTTTTAGGCTGGATTTGGGCGGGTGGCGTAGACAAGGCTGCTACGGAAGCTGCTGTTAACCTGCAAATTGCTAACCTGATTAACCCCCCTGTTGTTCAACCACCCTTGCCCTGGAGCGCCTAATGATTAACCTTAACCACAGCATTGACGAAATCAACATCATCTTGAAACACTTGGGACAAGGTGCTTACATGGAAGTTGCTGGCCTGATTGAGAAGCTGAGAAGCCAAGTGACTCCCCAGCTAGAGGCTTTGCAAAAGGGACAAGCAGCGCCAGCCCCTGCACCACAGGACACGATTCAATGAGCGTTAGCGCACCTTTCTCTCCCTCTGGTAACACGGTAACTTTTACCGCTACTACCAGTGCGCCTACGCCGGTACAGGCCATCTCCAATACCTTGGGTGGCAATCAGTACCGTGTCATCAACTCCGGTAACGTGTTGGTGTTTCTGGGGTTTGGAACTACGTCTGCACAGGCAAGCAATGGAGCAGTAGCCGTCACAAGTACAGGCAATGCTATTCCCATCCTTGCTGGTACAGATGAAATCCTGACGTTTACTCCCAACGCTTACTTCACAGGAATTACTTCTACCAGCACGGCTGTCGTGTATGTGACCCCAGGGGACGGCTCGTAATGTTAAAGACGGTAAGCAGTTTTGCGAATCAGATTGGCGCTCTTGTCTACAAAGGGACATGGGACGCTAGTTCAAACACGCCTACGCTTACCTCTAGTGTTGGAAGTAAGGGTGACTACTACTACGTTTCTGTAGCTGGTACAACCAACCTCAACGGCATCACCGATTGGCAAGTGGGAGACTTTGCCGTATTCAACGGAACTATCTGGCAAAAGATTGACAACACGGATGCAGTGCAGTCTGTCAACGGTCAGACGGGTGTTGTTGTCCTCGGCGCTAACGATGTAGGCGCTACTGCCAACACCAACTACGTTTTAGCTAGTGGACTGCTTACTGGCGGCGGTAGGCTCAATGCCAACGTCACAGTTGGTCTGACAAGTGTGCCTGTAGCCAATGTGCCAGGTGCTGTGCCAAACACGGTGAACGTCTTGTCTGGAGGACTTCTCTCCGGTGGTGGTGCGCTGACCAGCAACGTCACTATCAGCCTCACCAACGTCCCTATTGCCAACGTACCTAGCGCAGTACCAAACACCATCAACGTGCTGGCTGGTGGCCTTTTAACGGGCGGTGGCAACCTTTCCTCTAACGTCACCATCTCTCTTGCCAATGTTCCCAACGCCAACGTCACCGGCCTTGGCAGCATGGCTACGCAGAACTCTAATGCTGTGAGCATTACAGGTGGCAACATCAACGTGCAGACTACCAACCTGACCAGCACTACCAACGCCAATGCCACGTTTGCAACGTCCAGCCTGTTGTTAGTACCTGCTGGATTCTTCAGTGTTGACCTTAACGGCACAGTGGTAAAAGTGCCTTACTACGCCGTTTAAGATGAACGACAACAACCACTCTACATCTCCCCTAGATTTGTTCATCATCTGGGCAGGGACTATTGTCAGCCACGTTTCCTCATCTGACGTGATGGTGTGGGCAACCATCATCTTCACCTTGCTGAAAACTTACGTCCTCATTCGTGACGAGTTCTTCAAGAAAGAAAGGTAGGGACGGCCTATTAACATGGACGCATTGAGTTACGTCAAGTTTGGCGACAAGGAAGGCTTGGCAGAGATGCTGTGGGAGAACGGTGTGCAGCATCGTCTGTTCCACCAAATCATCACTGACACGGGCATCACTTACCCCAAGTACCCCATTATAGATGCGACAACAGAGAACCTTGATGACTGGTTGTTTGTGCACAACCAAGAGCATGAGAGCCTGTCCTCCATCCTTGTGATTGACAATCCGTTTCAGTTGTTAGACGTTGACTGGAATGTTGAAGATGACTTTTACGATTGGTTGGGTGTGCACCTGACCGTTCACCAACAGATAGCTGCGGCTTTAGGAGTTTGATATGGCAGCAAATCCGTTCCCCGCTGGTTCGTATTACGCAGCGTACTTTGATTCTTTGCCGGAAAACAAACAAGCCTTGGAGTCGTATTACGCCTCTATGGGTGGTGTTTCCGGTGAAATGAAAAATCTTGCCAACAATTCTGATTTCAATTCTTGGTTGAGTCAGAACAGAGAAAATTTAGATTATGAGGCCGTCAAAAGCGGCAACATGACTTATCAAGATTTCAAAGACAGGTATCCAAACACTGTACAGACACCATACGGTTCTTACAAAACGGAAGCAGGTACTTCTGTTAATCCGACTGCTCCAGTTCCAACAAACGACATACTTGGAATACTTGGACAATTAGCGGTATCGTATTTTTTACCAGGTGTAGGCTCTGCTCTTGCTACCACGCTTGGAGTTTCTTCTGCAATGGGAAGCGCTTTTGCCAATGTTGCTCTTCAAGTTGCTCAAGGCAAATCTTTTGAAGATGCCGTAAAAAGTGTTGCGATTGACAGCATTGTTAAAACAGGTTCAGACGCATTTGCCAAAGACTTGGTGGCTAAAAGTGTTGACCCCAAGATTGCAAACGTAGTTGCTTCTGCTGGAGGCTCTGCCGCTAAGACAGCCGCTAATGGTGGAAGTCCTGAAGACATTTTGAAAAACGTAGAAGGTGCTATTGCTGGTTCTGGCACTGTTGGATTGACAGGCAGCAATGTAGCGGGTGGTGTTGTCAGCGGTGGTGTAACTGGCGGTGCAGGAGGCGCTGTTCTTGGCGGCGTTGGCGCTCTAGGCGCTGAACAACAAAAAGCAGAGAATGAGACAAAAGCAAAAGAAGCAGGATTTCCTGACTACGCAACGTACAGCGAATACAAAGGTGACGCTAACGCTTATCAAACTGCTAGACAACAGTCAATAGCAGAGGCTAGTGGCTTTCCTGATTATGCAACCTATCAAAAGTATGGTGGCGACTCTGTTGCTTACGAGGCAGACGTAAACACCAAAAAGGCTACTGACGCAGGTTTTAAAGATTACAAAACGTATGAACAGTACGGTGGTGACTTACAGGCTTTTCAAACAGAACAAAACAACTTGATGGCAAAGGATGCAGGTTTTCCTGACTACGCCACTTATCAACAATTTGGCGGTGACGCTACTGCTTACCAAAGTTCTGTCAAAGAAGATACGGCTAAAAAAGCTGGCTTTCCTGACTATGCGACCTATGAGCAATACAAGGGAAACATAAACGACTACGAAACTGCACAAGAGCAAGTTACTGCTAAAAATGCAGGGTTCCCCGACTACGCTACATACAAGCAATATGGTGGTGACTTACAGGCATACCAGACTGAAATCAACACTAAAAAAGCTACAGATGCTGGGTTCAAAGATTACCAGACTTATCAAGAATATGATGGTGACATCACAAAGTACAACGCTGTCCAAAATGACCTTATGGCAAAGAGCGCAGGGTTTCCTGACTATGCGACTTATCAGCAGTACGGTGGCAATGTTGATGCTTACAAAACCAGCTTAAATCCTGCTCCAACACCAGCTCCCACTCCCGCTCCTACACCAGAGCCTGCACCTGCGCCTACACCAGAGCCTGCACCTGCGCCTACACCAGAGCCTGCACCTGCGCCTACACCAGAGCCAGCTCCTACGCCTGAGCCTACGCCACAACCTACGCCTACGCCTACTCCGGAACCAGTGCCTCCAACAGAGCCAACGCCTACTCCGGAACCTGTACCTGTACCAGAACCTACGCCTGAGCCTACGCCAGTTAAGCTGCCTCCGGTTGAAGTTATAGAGCCAAAAGAACCTGTCACTACCGACCCAATTCTTATTGGAAATACAAGCACCAAAATCCTTGATATTATTAAGAAAAATCCTATTTCTTCTGGAAACGTAACGATAGATACCGGAGGAAGCACTGCTCTTAACAATGTGACTGTCACCGCTAATCCGGTTGGTAACATTGGAACATCAAATACAGACAGCAATGTTGTCATCACTGGTGGTGAAGTTACTACCAATAACACTGGGACAACTTTAGACCCAGTAACCGTTAGAGACAAAAAGGAACCAAAAGGCAATGTTGTCATTACTTCTGGTACGTTGGACAATGTGACAACAGGCACTACTGGTGAAGATGGTACTGGTAATGTAACGACAGGAAATGCAACGTCAAATGCAACAACAACTTCGACTTACAAGCCAAACTTGTTTATCCTTGGCGGTAAGCAGCCAAAAGCACCTGCATCCAACGCTGTGCTGAGTCAGGCTTTGGGGGTGTCTACAGGAGCAACAGCATCTCGTGGTGCTGGTGAGATAGAAGACCCATCAACGGGCAAGAAGCGTAAGAATGTGTGGAATGAAGAATCACTGCGTCTTAAAGACGCGCTAGGAATCTAATCATGGTATCAGCAGTCAGAAAACTTACCAGTGTTGGCGGTGACGTACGCCAGATTGCTCGGCTCTTGCAAAAGAAAGCCCCGCCAGGACACATGCTTGCCTACATTAACCAAGAGGAAGCAGACCTGCTGAAAGCCCGTGGAGGTTCTGGTGAACCACATGCGGATACAGGTATTCCGTCTTTTGATGATTATGATTTACCTGCAACCACTGGTGAAACTGAGATGGGGCCACCTGCATCTGCCGCCAATCCTCCAGCACCACAAGAGTCAGCAGGACAAATAGCTCCTGTAGGTGAAGCTCCTGCTAATGTAGCAAGTGAGTACAACCAGATGTTTGAAGCACCAACGTCTGGAAGAGCTGGAGCTACTGCGCCTACGGCAACACCTGGTACTCCACCGCCAGCAACACCTGCACTTACACCTCAGTTACAACCAAAAAGTGACCTTGACTTGTTGGGCAAGCTGAAAAGCACTACCGGCCTTGGTGAAGAGTCTTTGAAAAAGCTGGGTATTGGCGGTCTGCAAGCACTTATTGGCGGCTACCAAGCCAACCAAGCAAGACAAGCTGGACAGCAAAGCAAAGAAGAGTTGTCCTCTATGGCTGCACCTTACCGTCAGCAAGGCAGCGACATCATTGCAAAAGCACAGCGTGGTGAACTCACACCTGTTGGTCAACAGCAGTTGCAAGCGGTGCAAGCACAGGCAGCGCAGGGCGCGGAGAAACGTGGTGGTGTTGGCGCACAGCAGTCTATGGCTCAAGTAGAAGCATTCCGTCAGCAGTTGTTGCAACAGCAGTACGACTACGGTTTGAAACTGTCTGGCATTGCCGACAACATAATGACTGGTGCTATCAAGACTGGCATCCAGGCTGACCAGTACGTCAACAACTTGACCAGCAACTATTTCAGCAACATTGCTAGGACGTTGTACGGCACTGCACCGCAAGCTGCAACACCGGCAGCACCAACAGGAGCAGCATAATGGCTACCGCTACTCTTCAAAAACTAACGGGTGTCACCGACCCTATCCAAGAACTCACTTCTAAGCGGGATACCGCTGTGCAAGAAGAGTTGGGCGCTGGTCAGAAAGTCCAAGAGTTAGAAACTAAGAGGGCAGAGTCAGAGGCAAAGCGCACTGCTGAACAAGCACAAGCCAAAGTCAAATCAACAGAAGAACTTACGCAACGTCAGGCAGAGCGAGAGGCTCCTATTCGCCAACAAAAAGGTGAAGTAGACAAGGCTCTGATGGATGAACACTTTGCTCCAACAAAAGAAAACCTGCAAGAACAAGCTGGTTTGTTCTCCTTAATTAACGTCATCGGTTTTGCTATTGGTGCTGGTGGCAAGCAGAATGCCATGCAAGCCATGCACGCTATGAACGGCATGTTGGAAGGCCACCAGAAAGGCCGTGCTGATTTGTTCAAAGAAGAGCAGGTCAAGTTTGACAAGAACTTCAAGGCTTTGCAGCAAAAGGCTACGTTCTTAGAAACAGAATTGCGTCACTCCCTAGAAGAGTTCACCCGCGACAAACGTGCTGCTGATGAACGTGCTTCCGCTGCCTTTGCAGAAGCTGGCGCTGACTTTATGAAGACGTATGCGGAGAAGAACGGTCTTGTTGCCGCTTACGAAAGGGCAAAAGAAGTCAGGAAGTCTCTGGACAAAGCGGTAGAAGGCGAGCGTCTGCGGAAAGAGCGCGTAGAGGACAAGGCAGCACAAGAGCGTTATCACCAAGACTTGATACGCGAAACCCGTGCATCTCGCCCTGCGGCAGAAACACCAGAGGACAAGCGTATTGCAAAAATTGGTACTGCTGGGCCACAGTACAACATCTATCAGCAGACAGGAAAAATGTTGCCAGATGCTAAAACCGCAAGAGATGTGCAATCAGCAGCGCAAGGTATCCGCGCTATTGAAGAATTGCAAACAGACTTGCGTGATGAAGAAGTCAGAATAGGTTTGGCAGCAAAAGCAGCTTCTTTCTTTGAAAAGATAGCTTCTCTTGGTAGTTCAGATTTTGAATCTGTAGTTAACAACCAATTGACGGGAACAGACAAAACAACTTTGTTCTTGAAAAAAGCCCTGTTGACAAGCTACGCCATCGAACGTGCTGCGGCTGGTGGCAATCGTCTGACTGTGCAGATGATGAAACAAGCTGGACCTGTGCTTGACCCCACCAACTACAAGCCAGAGACATACAACCAGTTGCTAGACAGCCGCCGTAGAGACTTGTACGACACGCTGCATGACAATGGGTTTGACGCAAAAGACGTTAAGAAAATGTCTAGTCGTTCTGAGTACACACCGTTTGGTGGAGAGGCTGCACCAGCACCGGCAGCAGCACCAGTAGCAGCATCTAACATTGAAACAGAAAGAAAAAACGCCAAAGCAGCAATTGCCGCTGGCGCTCCAGAAAGTGCTGTAAAAGAGCGTTTCAAGAAAAACACTGGTCAGGAGTTGTAAATGGACGGCTATGAAGATTTAGTCCCCAAGAAAAGTTCTGGGGGAGGTGACTATTCCGATTTGGTTCCTAAAGAGCCAAAAGCAAAGCCACGCTTGCCATCCATGTTTACCACTGCTCCACAGCCAGAAGCAGAAGCAGCAGGTTCTATGGCTACCTTGCGGGGTTTGACTTCTGAAGTGCTTGGAATACCTGGTGCAATCACTGGACTGATGAATCCTAAAAGGACTGAAGCTGAAAACGTACAAGACGCAACTCCTGAGAATATTAGAAAACTTTACACAAAACTTGGTTCTCCTGAGCCAACAACAGAACCATTAAAAGCAGCACAATTTGCTGGTGAAATCACTCCTGCAATCGCTGCTGGTGGTAGTCTTTTGAAAAAAGGTCTTGGCATTAGTGCTGACTATTTAGGCAATACGTCTATAGGAAAAGCACTAGAAAAGGGTTATAGCTCTTTGACTGGCAAAGCAGCAAAAGAAGCATCTGCACAAGCAAAGAAGGCAATTGGAGAAATCCAACAAGCAGGTACTGCTGGCAAACAACAAATTGGGCAAAGAGCAGAAGAATCTGCCCAAACTGAATTCCAAAAAAGAGCGCGTCAAGAAGCAAATTTGAAACAAGCGCAAAAGAAGTTTATGACTGCTGCCGAAAAAGAACGGCAAGACGCAGCCATGAAGTTTGCTGACCTTAAAGCACCAGACCCAAAAATCAAGGACAACGCAACTTTGGGTGATGCGATGCAACGCCGTCTTACAGGTTCAGAGGCAACTGTTGGCTCTCGCAGAACTCAGCAAGCATCTAGGGTTTACGGTGAATATTTTGAAGAAGCAAAAGGTTTTGAAACGTCAAAAGCCAGAGAGTCTATGCTTCAAAAATTGAAGGCACTGTCTGAATCTTCTTCTGCTGGCTCCGCAGAAAGAGAGGCGGCATCAAAAGCCTTTGCAGACTTGTCTGCTTCTCAAGATGCGGTTGGTGCAGAGAAAGAGTTTCGCAAGTATTTTGAAGGTGCGTCAGGCCCACCGCAACCAGGCTACGGCGCAATACAACAAGAAGCAAGCAAAAAAGTTAGCGACATTATTGGTGATGCTCTTAACACTCATGCACCAAAACGTATTCAAGCAAGAAAAGAGTACTCTGAATTTAGCACTCCTCTAGATGCTTTTGAAACATTCTTTGGCAAAAAAGGTGTCAAAGAAGAAGCAAATGTGCCTGGAAGAATCCAGATGCAGCCTACTGATTACCCTGCAACTTACTTCAAAAACAGAGACACGATTCGTTCTTTGCGTGAGCAATTGCGCGGTGATGAGGCTGCGGTTCGTAAATTTGCTAATGCACACGCTGTAAACGAACTTAACGGTTTAGACGCAAAACAAGCGGTCAATTGGCTTGAGAAAAATAAACCTTGGGTTGATGAAGTGCCTGGATTGAAAGACAGGGTTTCTAAGTACGTCCAAGACCTTACTCGCTCTGAACAAGCTGCTGCCACAAAAGTTGGTCAAGCAGGAAAGTTGGCAGAAAAATCACAAAAGGTGATTGAGACTGGTCAAGCAACAGAACAAAAAATTAGAGACTTGGCAGAATCTCAGAAAAAACAGATAGATGACATGTTAATTAAGCTGAATACGCTTGACCCACAAAAATCTGCCGGTGCAGCAAAATCTATGATTGATACTTTGTCAACCATGAGAGACATAAATGGCAAAACCATAATTGAACCTGGCGCTCTAAAAAATTTGGAGATGCAAATAAAAATGGTCAATGATGCTTATGGTGCATCTGAAAAAGCAACACAACTAAGAAAAGCCATTATTTACAAAGCACTAGCAACAACAGGTCTTGGTGGTGCTGCGTACTTTGGCAGCAGAGTTTTTGGAGATTAACCATGAGCAAGAAAGCAAAAGGCATCAACCCTGAGTTGGAGAAAGCTATCAACAGCCTGATGGCATCTGTCACCTCTGACCCCACCGCCACCATCACAGACAAGATGCGGGTGATTGACCGCGCATTGAAGTTGGAGCAGTTGAAACTGAAAGACTCAGATTCAGAGTGGGGCAGTGGTTTCGGGTTAGACGATGATGACGAGAAGTGATAACATGATTACTTCTCAACCAGTAGAGGGTATTTATCATGGATGCAACCACAGTCGTACGCATAGCCTTAGGCGTCATATCAGACAGACTTCTGACTATGCTCGCACTCTTAACTTCGTTTGGCCTTGGATGCTGGACAATGTGGGGTCTGGGATGGGAGCGTGTCTCGGCACTAGCCATCTATGTAGTTTTCGCGTATCTTTTAGTAACCGCAAAGGAGAAGAGTAATGAAAAGCAGAGACCATCAACGTGACCATGATTTGAATCAACAGATAGCCAAATCTGTACGTCCTCAGTTGCCTCGTGACGGCAGTGCGGGAGCGGCTCGCTGGGAGCCAGGGCAGCTTCCCAAGGGTGGCTATCGCTCTGTGTTTGACTTCTCCGGCACACCCACCTACGACACCAAGCACAGCCCTACTGCTGGCGGCGGCAAGAAGGTGTACTGATGGCTAACAATATCGCTTTCCAAGCCCAAGGAAAGACGTATAAGGCCAACGTCACTACGTCTTCTCAGACCATTGTAATTACTGCTGACAGCCCTTGTAATCAGTTGTTGGTGGCTAATCACCAGCCTACTGGCGCTGGCGGTCAGCCGGTGTACTTCAATGTCAGTTCTAACTCTAGCGTCACCTGTACTGCGCCAGCTAACGGCGCTCCGCAGTACGCCCTAGTGTCTGTGCCTGGTACATACAAAGTGTTCACCATTCCTGCTCAATTCAGTTCTGCTAATGTGTACATTGCGTTTATTGGTGAAGGCACTTCTGAGTGCTACTTTACGCCAGGTGAAGGCCTATAGGCATGATTGACCCGATTACCGCTTTTGCTACGGCGCAAGCCGCCATAAAAGGAGTCCAGGCCGCTATCAAGATGGGCAAGGACTTGCAAGGCATCAGCGGTGATTTGATGAAGTTCTTTGAGGCCAAGGACGTTGTAGCCAAGGCCGCAGCAGAACCCAAGAAAGGTTTTGGCAAGTCAGATACGGCACAGGCTTTTGAGACAGTTCTTCATGCCAAGCAGTTGCAGGACGCCGAGGATGAACTAAAGCAGATGCTCATCTGGAGTGGGCAAGCAGACGTTTGGCAAGCCATTGTTCTTGAGCGCAACAAGATTGTTCAGCAACGAAAGTCAGAAGAGATTGCTATGGAAAAAGCCAAGGCCAAGAAGAAGAAAGAAATTGAAGAAACTATCGAGATGGTTCTTGCGATAGCTGCCGGTGCTTTGCTTATCACTCTGCTGGCTTGGGGCACGATGGAATACATTGACTTTATGAGGAAATGACATGGACTGGCTGACACAACTTGCACCCACTATTGCTACCGCATTGGGTGGCCCTCTCGCTGGTATGGCGGTATCTGCTGTCAGCAAGGCTATTGGCTGCACCCCAGAAGAAGTACAGAACGTCATCAGCAGCGGTAAGCTGGATGCCACACAAGTAGCCGCTATCCAACAGGCAGAGTTGGAACTCAAGAAGCAAGCTCAAGAGATGAACTTGGACTTTGCCAAACTCTCGGTAGAAGACCGCAAGTCTGCCCGTGATATGCAGGCCGTAACCCGTTCTTTCATTCCTCCGCTGTTGGCTGTCGGTGTGACTCTCGGATTCTTTGGCATCTTGTTTGGCCTGATGTACGGTCAGATTCAACATGCCCCTCAGATTGACATCATGCTTGGCTCACTCGGCACAGCTTGGACAGGCATCATTGCCTTCTACTTTGGCTCCAGCGCCAGCAGACAGAACAAAGACCAGCTTCTCCACCAATCTACGCCATCAACATGACCCTGCTAACACCACACTTTTCCCTAGAAGAACTTACCATCACTGAACACCGTGAGTTCGACAACACCCCCAATGATTCTGAAAAAAACAATCTCAAGCGGGTGGCTGAACTTCTGGAACAGGTCAAGTCTGCCCTCGATGGTAAGCCCATCATGGTCAACTCTGCTTTCCGCTGCAAGCAAGTCAATGATGCAGTAGGCAGCAAAGACACTTCTCAGCACCGTGTTGGCTGCGCTGCTGACATCCGTGTGCCTGGTATGACCCCTGATGAAGTGGTGCAAGCAATCATGGCTGCGGGTTTACCCTATGACCAACTCATCCGTGAGTTTGACCGCTGGACGCACATCTCTGTTCCCAATGAAGTAGGTGGCGCACCTCGTGGTCAAGTCCTAATCATTGACAAGGAAGGGACACGCGCATATGGCTAGAAAGAAAGGCCCCAATCTTTCCGTTGGCAGGGGTGAAAAGCTGTCTGTGAGCAAGGGTGGCGGTTTAACCGCCAAAGGCAGAGCCAAGTACAACCGTTCTACCGGAAGTAATCTCAAGGCTCCTCAGAAGTCTGGCCCCCGTCACAAGTCCTTCTGTGCCAGGTCTAAGAGTTGGACAGGTGAACGGGGGAAAGCCGCTAGGAAACGTTGGGGTTGCCGTTAAACCTTTTGGATAGCCAACTGGTAGTTTTTGAAGACTACCTTTAGCTGACCCTTGTAAGCCTTGAGGAAGGCATCTACTGCTGCGCCTACACCAGCACCGCCAGCGTAATCGTCAAACAGCATCACGCCCTTTGGCTCCAACAATTTGAATGCAAGACACGCATCCAGCAGCACCTCTGGCGTTTGGTGGTTGCCATCTACATATATGAAATCAAACGTGAAATCCAAATACACCAGTTCGCTCAAAGCCTCCCAAGATGTCTTGGCAATCACTTCAAGAGCCTGGTTCTCCTCTCTGGCCTCCTCTACGTTGTCATCAAACGTCTTGCGTAACTCTGACAAGTCAAGGCCAGCATGTTCTTCACCGCCCTTGAAAGTGTCTACGCACACCATCGTGCCATCGTAGGCCAACATGTTCTGCAACATCCACGTTGTAGACCTGCCTTCAAAACTCCCAATCTCCAAGAATGCACTGTTGTCGGGCAACAGCTTGGCACATGCCTCAAAGTTGGGAATGTTGTTGCTAAACCAATCTTGGCTGAACTTCATTATGGTGCTGGCGTTAAGCCACCCTCAAACAAGTAGGTTCCAAAATGCCCCAATTTGACCCACGGTGCAGCGTGAATCTTGATTTTGTTTTCCCGTGCAATACGGCAGAAGTGGTAATCCTCTGACAGCAGACGCTCTGTGCCTGGTTCGATACTGCAAGCAAAGTATTCAACAATACGCTCTGCTGGCTTAATCTCCTGCGACAGCACGGCTACGTCATTGTTGTAGGACGATACCTTGTTCTTCAGCTTCTCAAACACCTTGCGCTTGATAAGCATGAACCCTGTACCACCTGCCCAAATCTCCACAGGCTTGTCGATAGGCACGGTTACAGCCCCTGTATAGCCCACCAGATTGACGACAAGGGCGCCTGTACGCTTGGACAACTCGTTAGTGGCTACGCCCTCTTTCACGGCCTTCTCTACCCCGTGCCAGTTAATCTCTTTCTTAGGGTAGATACCGCAGATGATGTCCTTGTCAGCTTGCACCATCAGCGGGATGTCGTTGGCATCAAACTTAATGTCAGCGTCAATGAACAACAGGTGCGTACACTTTGTCTTCATAAACTGGTGGACAAGTGCGTTGCGTCCACGCTGGATGAGAGACTCGTTGAACATAGAAGAGAACGACATGTTCCAGCCCATGTTCTTCATCACGTTGGTCATGCTCACCAGGCTGTTGGTGAAATAGCCTGTACACATGCCGCCGTACATAGGTGTTGCCACAAACAAGTGCGGCTGCGTCACTGGCTTCTCCACCTTGTTAGTCACCACAATAGTGTCTGACCGCTTCTTCTTTGCTACCAGCTTTGATAGCTTGGTTTCCTTGTCCTTACCTGCAAATCCACCTGATGCCATGATTACTCCTTTGAAATAAAAGACATGCCGTCTTCATAACCGGCACGATAAGCCATATCCCACAACTGCTGTAGAGACATGTTCCCGAGTTGGAACATAGTGATAAGTTCTACGAGATGTCCTCTATCCGTAGAACGTACTTCTTGGTCTTGGCTGACTTGCGCCAGCCCCACACTTGTATCTTCCATCCTGCTTCCCTCACTTTCGGTAATAGTTCACTGTTCATAATCTTCTTGATACGCTCACTCACACCAGACGCTGTTGCTTGCACTGCCAAAGTCTCATCTCGCTTGATAGCCAAAATGTCTATGAAGCCAAACAAGTCCTGCCGTATGCGAGCATGAGGGTTCCATTTCTCTACGACAGCCACCGTGTAGCCCTGCTCTCGCAGGACTTCTAGTGTTCGACTGGTGGGTGATTCTTTTGCCATAAGGTAGGGGTACTGTTAATTCACATGAAGCAGTGTTTATGAAACAATCCTTGGAGAATTGAGCGTTTCGGCGCTAACCCGAAATTTAACAGCACCCCCAAACATCAGAACGGGACTTCTGAATCATCGTAGTCGTTAACACGGGGGTCTACCCGTGGCTTACGGTACGCAGGTACTACCTCCACTACCTCTGCACGATGCTCCAGCCTCTCTTCCATACGCTTGCGCTTAGTCCAGTTATCTTCTTTGAACGACAGCAAAGTAGTGCCCTTGGAAGTGTTGCGCTGCCAGACTGCGAACTTGAGTTTCTCGCCAGCTTTGTAGTCCATCTCTAGGACGATAAAGCCTTTGTAGTCCGGCCCCTTTTCGCTCTTCTTCTCTTCCTCCCAATAGGCCACTCCTGACCCTGGCATTTCTTTGTGTTGATTGCTCATGCTATTTTCCTTTCTGTAGTGTGTAACAGGCGTAGTCTTTCCCGTGTGCGCTAACCATCTTTGTAAAGATGTTATGTCCCTCTTTTCTAAGAACTTCGATATGGGCAGCAAGCCGGAAACTACCATATTCATTCAGTGCCTCTATAGGAGTTATCGACCTGCCGCTTTCTAGGTGTCTCAGAATGTTTCCTCTCTGTGTTCCAACTCGGGACTTGGTTGGGACGTACCCTGCTTTGGGGATACAGGAACTCCAGCATTGACCATCAGGCTTCTAATCTTTAGCTTTTGGAAGTTGTCCAGCCCCTCTAGCATGTCCATGTTGACTGCTTTCAGACCGTCCAGCTTCTCGGCTTTCATGTCTTCC